>Ga0255773_10000055_pt1 | contig 113725 bp, 93 predicted proteins | sample 011ome_17_FD_179971 | JGI IMG/M metagenome (GOLD analysis project Ga0255773, IMG submission 179971) | Coastal salt marsh microbial communities from the Groves Creek Marsh, Skidaway Island, Georgia - 011502XT metaG (version 2) | ecosystem: Environmental > Aquatic > Marine > Intertidal zone >... | reverse complement strand
ATTAGAGAATCAATTGTTGTACCACTTATACTAATACCAGTACCCGCTGTATATGTTGTATCAGTTGTTGCTATAGGTACACCATTAATTTTAAAACTATAACCAGAACTAATATTAATATCTCCATTAACATCTAACTTTGATGCAGCGGGTGATGTAGTTCCGATTCCTACATTACCAGTAGTAACTTTTAATCCACCTGTAACACCAGTTGTATTTAATAATGTTAGTACATTACTATCTTCATATTGTGTTATTAGAGAATCAATTGTTGTACCACTTATACTAATACCAGTACCCGCTGTATATGTTGTATCAGTTGTTGCTATAGGTACACCATTAATTTTAAAACTATAACCAGAACTAATATTAATATCTCCATCAACATCTAATTTTGATGCAGGTGATGTAGTTCCGGCTCCGATTCCTACATTACCAGTAGTAACTTTTAATCCACCTGTAACACCAGTTGTATTTAATAATGTTAGTACATTACTATCTTCATATTGTGTTATCAGAGAATCAATTGTTGTACCACTTATTCTAATACCAGTACCCGCTGTATATATTGTATCGGTTGTTGCTATTGCTACACCATTAATTTTAAAACTAGAACCAGAACTAATATTAATATCGCCAGCAACATCAAGTTTATATGCAGGTGATATACCAACTGTAATACCAATTGTATTTAATAATGTTAGTACATTACTATCTTCATATTGTGTTATCAGAGAATCAATTGTTGTACCACTTATACTAATACCAGTACCCGCTGTATATGTTGTATCAGTTGTTGCTATTGCTACACCATTAATTTTAAAACTAGAACCAGAACTAATATTAATATCGCCATTTATTGTTAAATCACTATATAATTTAATATTACCTGAATCAATTATTTCAATATTAGAAGTTTTACCTTCAATTTCTAAAATATTATCATGTAAAGTAGAATCTAGTCCAATAGATGAATCTGATTGAATATGTGCTACTATATTATTAATATCAGTATTAATTTTAGGATATCCAGATTTATCATAATTAATTATGATAAAATCACCTGCATTCACAGGTGCAACAACGTTAGCAGTACCAGGTGAACCTCTTAATCCTTGTGGTCCTTGTGGACCAATAGGTCCAGGCGCACCCTCAATACCATGTTCTCCTCTTTCACCTCGTAATCCAGTTAAACCCTGTATACCTTGAATGCCCTGATGACCATTTGGTATTAAAATATCTGTACTAGAAATTGAAGAATCACCTATTTTTCCTAATTGAATACTTTTATCATAATTATAAAATATAACTTCACCTATATTATCACCTTTTTCACCACGTGGTCCAATAATACTACCAGTTGTAAAATTTAATTCTTCTTTTGTACCTAAAAATGTAATTTTACCAGATTCGAGATTATAATATGCACCTGTATAACCATCTCCTTTTTCTCCTCTTATATCATCTGTTTTTAAAAATAATCCATCATCACTATCGAATGTAATTATACCTGTTGTATTATCATAATTAATACTTTTAAATCCATTGCCTTTATCACCTTTATCGCCTTTATCACCTTTATTACCATTATCACCCCTGTCTCCTTTTAAACCACGAGGACCAGGTTCGCCTTGAATAGTAGAAACATCATCTTTAGTTAAAAAAGAGGTATTCCCAGTTATATTAAGCGAGTTAATATTTAATATACCATTTACAGTAAAATCAGAATTTAAAATTATATTTCCATTATTTAATATATTTATATTTGATGTTTTACTTTCAATTTTATTTAAATAATTTGATATATTATTTAATTTAATATTATTATCATCAATATCTGTATTTAATAACCAGTATAGTTCATTATAATTTGAAATTGATAAAACATATTTATTATTAGCACTTAGAGTATTTATATCATTATTTGGTAAAACATAACTAATATTACTTATTAAATTATCAGATGAATATAATGAAATTTTATTATTATTATTATTATTAATTGATAAATGATCTGTATTTATACCATTATTAACATATAAAGAATGATTAATATTATTTAATATTTTTTGATTTTGAATTTCTTCAATAAAAAGTGCAGATTGATCATAAAATTCTTTAGCAATATCAGTAATATAAGAATATGTATGTGGTATTTCATCTAAATAAGTTGGATTTAATTCATTATTAGTATAAAGAGGAGTAATTTTTACAATATTAAAAAAAGTTTGTATTTCACTATTTCTAATACTTTGTATATATTTATTATCAGAATTACTTGTAATATTTAAAATAATACTTGACTCAAATGTATTACTTGTTAAATCAATAGAAAGATTTTGTAATTTTAAATTATTATAATAAATATTAGAAGTTTCATTTTCAATAATATTATCAATCAAATTATAATCATCAAATCCAATTCCTATTTTAGTATGATAATTATTTCCTATTAATAAATTATCATAAGTATATGTTATATCATTTTTAGTAAATGAATTATTATTATTTTTAATAATAGAATTATCTATATTTAAAGATAACTTATCATTATATTCAATATCATTACCAATACATATTAAATTATTTTCAGATAAACTATTAAAATTATTATAATTACCAATTATAATTGAATTATTTAAATTATTTATATTATTATTATTACCTATTATGTTATTACATGATATTGGTATATCAATTCTCGAATTTATATTTGATAAAATAATATTTGAAGTACCTAATATATTATTATAAATAGAATCTGAATTAAAAATATTTGAATAACCTATTGATAAGAGATTATGAATATTAGAAACATTATTATTAAAATCATTGCCAATTATTATATTTTCACTACCATTATCTAAAAATTTTCCTGCATTTTCACCTATAATAACACAATGTTCTATATTTTTAGAAAATTGTGCTGTATTTTGTCCTATTAAAATATTAAATTCATCTTTTGTTGAAGCAGAAGGTAAAATAGTTTGACCTGCATTTTCGCCAATAACAATAGAGAATTTTTGATCGATAGTAATATTATTTAAATTATTTGCGTTATTATCTGTTGTACCATCAAAATTAACTCTACCACCCGTATTATAATCCATATTACTTTATTAAATCATATAAATAAATTGTTTAAATCCTAATATAAATACATTAAAAAATAATATAGGAACTAGAATATATATATATTTAACATAATTTTCAATTTTATAATGTAAATTATTAATAATAATAAAATCTAATAAAAAATTTTCATCATTAACTATATTATTATTATTAATATTATCAACTAAATTATCTACATATTTATTTTTAAAAGTTTCTGAATTTTCAGTTTTATAATATAACTGTAATAATTTATCAAATGAATACATATTATAAAAAATAATAAATTTAATTGTTTATATATTTTAGAAAATAGAATGAAAAAAGGAGGTAGAGGTTGTGCTGTACCTGTACAAAATGGAGAATGTAGTAAATATGTATTAGAATCATCTATTGAACCAACTAAACACACAGTATTCGATACATTACAAAGAGATTATAGTAGTCCTGGATATGAAATGCCAAATATGGGACACATAGATACATCATATTCGTCATTTGGTTCTTTAACAGGAGGAGGTAAAAAAATAAATAAAAAAGTAATAGAAAAAGTTTTAAAGAAGTTATCAAGTAAATATGTTAAAAATTTAAGTACTAATATACGAGAAGTAATTAAAAAAGAATTAAAATAATTACAATGATGGAATAATCGGATAATTTAATTCTTCGCATATTTTTTTCCATATTTGATCTTGTAAATATAATTTTTCTCTGCTTTTCAATAATGGAAAATATTTAAGATATTCATTTAAACCTAAAATTTGAAAAAATTTATATAAAACATAACTATATGATAGAAAATTTTTCCTGTCTTTAGGACAATGTTTTAAAAATGGTGCTTGAATATCCCTAAACATTAAACATAATTTATCTTCCAATTCTGATGAAAATTGAGGAGTTGGAATACCATTAATTCTATTTAAAATATAATTTATATGTTCATAATATTTATTAATTCTTAATCTTTTTAATATTTCCCGCATTTTAGTATAAGTTATTGTTTTTGTATCTATAATTTTTTCTTTTTTTATTTCATTTAAAATTTTTTCAAAAATTTCATCTGGTATATCGGTACTTTCTTTTCCTTGAACTTGATTACACCACTCTCTAAAATGATTAATTCTTTTATAACTAAAATGTGATGTATCTTTAGCGTTTTGTTTTAATATCGGTCTATTTTGCTCAACAAGTAATAATTCTTGGTATCCACATTTTTCACATATCATAATTGCTTCATGTTGTAAACAAGTTAATGAATTTTGACATTCTTTGCATATTTCTATATTTTCATTTAAATTTTTTTTTACATATTGACTATTAGTTAATGATAAATATTCATCTACTAAACTTGTTTTATCTGTATTATTCACATGTGTAACATTTTTATTATTTAAAGCATCAAGAACAGTTTTTTTTGCAAGATTACTATTTTTAGATTGATTTTCAATAATATCATAATAATTAAATAATATATCACTTGTATCTTTATAATAATCTATTTCATTATAGTTTTCTATATTTTTAAGTTCTTGATTTATATTATATATTTCTTCTTTAATTTTGATATTTGAATTCCATAAATTATTATATTCTTTTGTATTTAAATTATCTTTATTTTCTGATAATATTTGAATATTCGACATTATATTATTTTTATTTAAATTTAATTTATCTAAGTTAATAATATATTCATTATATTTTTTTGACTTATTTTCAAAATCTTTAATTATATTATGATGCATTGTATCTAAAGTACATTTATCTTTATAATTTTCTGTATTATTCAATCTTTTTTTAGATGTTTTATCTTTAAACATCTTATATAAACTTTTTATAATAATTCTTTTAAGTATATTGTGTTTATCTTTATTTTTTTTCTTTTTATATAGTATAAAAAGATAAAATAACAAATGGGTGGTGGTCTTCTTCAATTAGTAGCCTATGGTGCTCAAGATGTATATTTAACTGGTAATCCTCAAATTACTTTCTTCAAAGTAGTTTATAGACGTCATACTAATTTTGCGATTGAATCTATTATGCAAACTTATAATGGAACAGCGCAATATGGTAGTTCAATAACTTGTACTGTATCTAGAAATGGCGATTTAATAAATAGAGCATATGTAGAAGTTGAATTACCCGGTTTGGGTTATGTTCAAGATCAAGCAAAAGATCATTATGTAAATTATGTTGGATTAAAATTATTAAAATCTGTAACTGTTGAAATCGGAGGACAACAAATTGATAAACATTATTCTGATTGGATGTACATATGGAATGAATTGTCTTTACCATCTGGTAAAAGATATGGTTATGATAAAATGGTTGGTGCAAATGGTGGTGCTTTATCTACTGTTTTAACATCGGCTTCAAGTAAATTGTATATTCCATTAGAATTTTGGTTCTGTCGCAATGTCGGATTAGCATTACCTTTAATTGCTCTTCAATATCATGAAGTAAAATTCAAAATTGATTTTGCTGAAAAAGATGAAGTTGCTGTTAATTTTAAAGCTGCCGACGCTGATACTTCAGTAGTACACGAACCATCTGGTAATGCTGTAACAATTGGTGATCTTACAAGAGTTGATATTTGGGTCGATTATATTTATTTAGATACTGATGAACGTAGAAAATTCGCTCAATTATCTCATGAATATTTAATTGAACAATTACAATATACCGGTGAAGAATCATACAATACTCAAGTTAGATTAAATTTCAATCATCCTTGCAAAGAATTAGTATGGGTTTCTAAATGGCCTGGTGATAAATCCGCAACTACTAAAAATCCTGTATTACAATGGAATAATTATTCTAAGGATGACGACGCTACTGTTTTTGGTGGAAATCCTGTTACTACAGCACACATTAGACTTAATGGTAATGATCGTATTGCTCCACGTGATGGTACTTATTTCGATAAAATTCAACCGTATCAACATCATACTAATGTACCTAAAAATGGTGGTATCAATGTGTATTCTTTCGCTATTAAACCAGAAGAACATCAACCATCGGGTACTCTCAATATGTCTCGTATAGATAGCGCCGTATTAGCATTAAAAATAGAAGATGCAACAAAGAAAACAGGTAATTTGCAAGTATATGCTGTTAATTACAACGTTTTACGTATTTTATCAGGTATGGGCGGTCTTGCCTATTCTAATTAAGTTTTCTCTCTTTTTTTTTTCTAATTATATAGTATAAAAGAAAGTATAAATTAAAATGGGTGGCGGTCTTCTTCAACTTGTAGCTTACGGTGCACAAGATGTATATTTAACAGGTAATCCTCAAATTACCTTTTTCAAAGTAGTATATCGCAGACATACTAACTTTGCTTTAGAATCTATACAACAAACTTTTAATGGTTCTGTTGGCTGGGGCAATCGTGTAACAGCTACCATTTCTAGAAATGGTGATTTAATCAGTCGTTCTTATTTAGAAATGTCAACTAGTGGTTCTACTGGATTAGCGCCAATGGTTGGTTTACGCGCTATCAAATATGTTGAATTAGAAATCGGCGGTCAAAAAATAGACAAACATTATGGCGAATGGATGTATATCTGGAATGAATTAAGTATGCCTGTTGGCAAAAAACAAGCTTATTACAATATGGTTGGTGGACCGGGTGGCACTTCTGCTGCAGTAGGTACTATGTATGTTCCTCTTGAATTTTGGTTCTGCCGCAATGTTGGTTTAGCATTACCTTTAATTGGTTTACAATATCATGAAGTTAAAGTAAATATTCAATTTGCAGATGCAAGCGAAGTAGCTTCTACAGCCGGCTCATTATCTGCTTCCTTATGGGTAGACTATGTTTATTTAGATACTGATGAACGTAGAAAATTCGCTCAATCTTCTCATGAATATTTAATCGAACAATTACAATTTACTGGAAAAGAACAAGCAAATAGAAAACTTAAATTAAACTTTAATCATCCTGTTAAAGAATTAGTATGGGTTGCTGAAGGTGCTTCTAGAGACGTAAATAACTGGTTTAATTATACCAGTGATAAAGATGTAGTTTCTGCTTCGACTGATAAAAAATATTCAACTCTTGCCAATCTTGTTGGTCCAGCTGGTGCTCCAGTCAATTTAATTAGTAAAGCCAAACTAACACTTAATGGCAATGATCGTTTTGCTCAACGCGATGGTATGTATTTCTCAATGGTACAACCATTCCAACATCACGAAAATGTACCAAATAACGTTGGTATCAATGTTTATTCTTTTGCATTAAAACCTGAAGAACATCAACCATCTGGCACTCTAAACATGTCTCGTATTGATTCTGCAACATTAGATTTAGAATATGATACATCTGGTGATGCGGCTGATATGGTATCTGTATATGCTGTAAATTACAACGTATTACGTATATTATCTGGTATGGGTGGCATCGCGTATTCCAATTAGATAATAAATTACTTATTTTTTTTCTTAAATAATATAATAGAAAGAACAAAAATAAAATGGGCGGTGGTCTTCTTCAACTCGTTGCTTATGGTGCTCAAGACGTATATTTAACTGGTAATCCTCAAATTACCTTTTTCAAAGTAGTATATCGCAGACATACTAACTTTGCTTTAGAATCTATTCAACAAACTTTCAATGGTTCTGTAGGTTACGGACAACGTGTTACAAGCACTATTTCTAGAAATGGTGATTTAATCAGTCGTGCTTATTTAGTAGTTAATACTACTGAACCTAAATGTTGTCCCTTTTATGGTTTACGTTTAGTAAAATATGCAGAAGTTGAAATTGGAGGGCAAAAAATAGATAAACATTATGCTGAATGGATGTACATCTGGAATGAATTATCATTACCAGTTGGTAAAAAAGATGCTTATTACAGTATGGTTGGTGGACCAGGTGGCGATTTAGATGGTAATTTATATGTTCCTCTTGAATTTTGGTTCTGTCGCAATGTTGGTTTAGCATTACCTTTAATTGGTTTACAATATCATGAAGTTAAAATTAATATTCAATTTGCTCCCGAGTCAGAATGTATTCAACAAGGTGAAACTGCAACTACTAGTGCTACATTAAATGCATCATTATGGGTTGATTATGTTTATTTAGATACTGATGAACGTAGAAAATTCGCTCAATCTTCTCATGAATATTTAATCGAACAATTACAATTTACCGGCAAAGAAGTTGCTGGTAATAAAATTAAATTAAATTTCAATCATCCTGTTAAAGAATTGGTATGGACTGTACAAACTGATACTCCAAATAATGACAATTGGTTTAACTTTACTAGCAGCGCAACTGCTGTTACACAAGCTAGTGCTGCTAATTATGATGCTCTTAGCGCATTAATAGGTCCAAATTCAGGTTTAACCAATGCTGTTAAAGAAGGCAAATTGACATTAAACGGCAATGATCGCTTTGCTTCTCGTGATGGTAAATATTTTAATTTAGTACAACCATTCCAACATCACGAAAATGTACCAAATAATGTTGGTATTAATGTTTATTCTTTTGCATTAAAACCCGAAGAACATCAACCATCCGGAACTCTTAATATGTCTCGTATTGATTCAGCAACATTATCATTAGATTATGTTTCTGGTGCGGGGGGATCAGGTAAGTCAGTTTCTATATATGCTGTAAATTACAACGTATTACGTATATTATCGGGTATGGGCGGTATTGCTTATAGTAATTAAGTTTAATTATTATATTTTTTTTTCTCCTATTATAGTATAAAAGTGAATTAAAAACAAATGGGTGGTGGTCTTCTTCAACTCGTAGCATATGGTGCACAAGATGTATATTTAACAGGTAATCCACAAATTACTTTTTTTAAAGTAGTTTATCGCCGTCACACTAATTTTGCGATGGAAGCAATCGAACAAAGTTTTAACGGAAATCCAAGTATAGGATCTCGTGTTAGCGTATTGATAACACGCAATGGTGATTTAATCAATAGAATATATTTCAGAGCTACTTTAAAAAATACAGCCAGTGCTGGAACTAAATTAGCACTTGTACCATATTATGGTTTAAGATTACTTAAAAATATTGAATTAGAAATTGGCGGACAACGTATTGATAAACATTATTCTGAATGGTTATATATTTGGAATGAATTAAGTATGCCTGTTGGTAAAAAAACTGGTTATGATGTTATGGTTGGTGGCAATCAAAGAAATGCATCTGTTTTACTTGATGGTGGTAACGAGGTAGAAGTATATATACCTTTAGAATTTTGGTTCTGTCGCAATGTAGGTTTGGCTTTACCATTAATTGCTTTACAATATCATGAAGTTAAAATTAATATTGAATATGCTAATGCGAATGAATTAGTTGATCAAACTGATGGTAACTTCAGCTATGATGGTACTACTAAAGAAGATGAAGATAATAATACAAATAAAGGTGGAACATTATCAATGGAAACTTCTCAATTATGGGTCGATTATATCTTTTTAGATACCGATGAACGTAGAAGATTTGCACAATTATCTCATGAATATTTAATAGAACAGTTACAATTTACTGGTGCTGACAAAATTACTCAATCATTAGGTGATGCACTTAAGAGTGTAAGAATGAATTTCAATCATCCCGTTAAAGAATTAATATGGACTATTAAACCAGACTCTCAAACTGGTGCCCCTACTCCAACTCTCGGCATTGGTGAAATTGCTACTAAAGAAAGTAAACCATATTGGAATAATTTCTCAAGCGATGCATTTAATCAATATAATCATATTACATCAGATGGCGTTAGTGATACACAAGGTGATGGTAGTAACAAAGATGTACTCCTTAGTTTACCAAGCAATCCTGTTAGAAGAGCAAAATTACAACTTAATGGAAATGATCGCTTTGCTGAAAGAGATGGCGCATATTTCTCAATCATACAACCATATCAACATCATGAAAATACGCCAGATCATTACAAATTAGGTATAAATGTATATTCATTTGCATTGAAACCAGAAGAACATCAACCATCTGGTACTCTTAATATGTCTCGTATTGATAGTGCTCATTTACAAGTAGCAAGTGGTGTAACTGGTTTAATAAGTGTTTATGCTGTAAATTATAACGTATTACGTATATTATCTGGTATGGGTGGTCTTGCCTATTCTAATTAATTTTATTTTTTTTATATATAAATATAAAATTATATTATAATTAAAAATATGTTTAAATATATAAAAATAATTTTATTAGTTTTAAATTTTAATAATTTTAAATGTGCCAAATCTTTTATTAAACCATATATTTTTAATAATAAAAATTTAAGATTAAATATAAATATTTTAGCACTTAAAACATATAATAATTCATATAATAAACCTAATTTAAAATTACAAAAATATCATGATACAGCAAATTATTTAAATACATTAAATAAAAATTCAACATCTAAAAATATAACATATATATCTAATAATATTAATACTGGTAAAAAATATACTGATGAATATCTAAATCAATTAAATCATAAATATAAATTAAAAATAGATAATCATAAAATATCAAATAGAAATATAATACATAAAATAAATATTCATGATCTAATAATGTTTAATAATTTTATAGATGCAATATATTATAATTCATTAAATTATAAATCAGAAGATAATATTATAATTGAATTCAAAAATAATACAAGAAAGGTTTTTTATTATGATAATATAGATTTGAATATTACAAAAATAATAGATATTAATCAAAATATAGATTTAATTAATATTAATAATTATCCATATTATATGTTAAATACACCCTTTGCTTTTTTAATATGTGAACAAAAATAAAAAATAATAATAGAGGTAATAAATTATAATGCTTATTTCAATTAATAGTTATAATTTAAAAATATATGCATTTTTAATATTATTGATATTTATTTGTTTATTATTAATATTTATTATAAATAATGAAAATCAAACTGAAGAATTTCAAGATATTATTAGTGTAAAAGATGAAAATAATAAAAATGCTAGAAAAAAATTAGATATTAATTCAAATGAAGAAAACATAAACGAAGGTGATAAAGGCGATAAAGGGGATAAAGGTGATACCGGTGCCAAAGGTGATAAAGGCGATAAGGGAGGACAAGGAAAAATTGGAAAAAAAGGTAAGAATGCTTTACCTATTCCACCAATCAAATTTATTGATAAAGAAAGTAGAGAAATATTAGGTAAATTTCCGGAAGAAAACTATCCTTCTATAGAACAACAAGCAAAGGATGGTATACAAGAAATTATAATTCCCATTCCACGTGGCAAAGATGGTGATAAAGGTGATATTGGTAAGACCGGTCAAAAAGGTGCAAGAGGTTTACAAGGTAATAGTAGTTTATGTGTTGGTAAAGGTGATTCAGGAAAACAAGGTGAAAGAGGTCCACAAGGTGCTATCGGAGAAAAAGGTCCACAGGGACCCTCTGGGCCTCCTGGTACTGCTGGTCCAGTAGCACAAACAGGATTACCTGGAATTCCAGGTATGAAAGGCGCACCTGCACCACAAGTAGCACCACCAAAAGATGGCGAAAGAGGTCAGCAGGGGCCACAAGGTCCACAAGGGCCAGCAGGACCATTAGATATTAAAAGTATTCCAAGAGATAAAAGAAAAGAACATAGAAATCATTTTTGGGGTTATTTACCTTTTATTAAAATACAAGATGTAACAGCACCTCAAAGCGGTGGCAGTAGAGACGTATGGGTTCATACATGGGCTAATAATGCTTTATTATATTGTACATGGAATAATTGGGGAGATAAAAATGATCCAAATCATCAATGGGCGAAACCTGCAATATTTTTAAAAAAAGGTAATACTTTTAAAAGATTGGGCCAACATCCTAGTCCAGGTCACGGATGGGACTTTCCACAAACAAGAGATGGAGGTAGTGTTAAATTTTGGATACATTGGGTACCAACAGGAACTAAAGGAACTGTTGTGGGTTTATGGTGGGATGACTAAATATTATCTAATTTATTTGAAATAGTTGTTAATTTATCATTAATAATTCTTGATTATTTTTACGCATTTTTTCTAATGAATAATATAATGCCATTCTAATATGTTTAACTTCATATTTACTTTCTAATTTACTTGTATCTAAATGATTATTGCTTCTTTTAGATTTTAATATTTTATTTTGCTCGTAAATAGAAAAATTTTTCCATTTAAATTTATTGTCAACAATATCTGTATATAATTCTAAAATTTCGTTATGTGATATTACACCAGGATTTGTAAAATTATAACAACCTTTTTCTTTATTAATCATCATTTTCAAACATAATGGTAGCATATCATCTAATACTGTCATTGAATTAGAGATACTACATATTTTGTTATACTTTGTTATTTTTGTAATAAAATTTCTTTCATTATTATCACTAGAAATTGGCATCCTAATTCTTAATATTAAGGCATTGGTTTGTTTTATCAACATATCAGTAAATCCCTTAACAATACTATAATTTGAACCAAAAAAATTGGGTTTATCATTTTCATTAAATTTAGTAATAGAATCATCAAATATACAACCTGTTCCAATATAAGTGAAATGAATATTATTTTTATCAGAAAATAAAGCTAATGACAATGGAACATATAAATTATCATTAATATTTTCTTTTAATGTAGAAGGATCTTCTAAATAATCTATAGTATTATATTTTATATCATTAATATAACCATGTGTTCTACCACAACAACAATATATATGGGTTGTATTATAATTTAATATTTCTTTTAATATATTATCATCTTCAGCGCGCAAATTTGAATATTTATAATTAATATTATTATTATCTAAAATATTACAAAATTTTTTACCAATCCAACCATTGTGACCAATTATAAAAACATTCATATTATTAACTATAATAAAATTTATTTTTAAATATAATTATAAAATAGAATAAATATATATGAAAAATTATTATTTAGATAAAGATATTGATATAAAAGTAGATTTAAGTGTAACGGGTACGATAATTACTGTTAAATCTGAAGAAACTTTTAATAATTATAATGATCTTAATAAATTAAGTGATTTAATATATATGGATAATAATAACTTAGATATTATAATAGATGGTGATTTAATTATACCCGAATGGAAAAAATACAACTTAAATATTTCTGGAAATCATACTGTATGATGTAATATAAATACTTTAGAATGATATATTACATTCAGGATACATATTATTATTAATAATAGATACCATATCAAAACTTTTAATATAAATTATATATGCTTCCAAATTATAATAATTTTTACAATATTCGCTGTAAAATGTTTCAAACATTATTAAAATTAATAATTTAATATAAAATCAATTTTTTTATTTTAATTCTATTTATAAAAATAAATTATTAATAATTAAAGCAATTCTGATTCTTTCATTACTTTAATTAATCTAGTTATACCAATTCCGCCACCCGAACGTTCAAAGAAATTAAAACTTAAAAATTCATTAAGTTCTCTTTCAACTCTTTCTTTTGTAAAATTACTAAATAAAATATTCGCATATGCGCCATCACTTATATTATAGAATTGTTTTCTCATTTCTTCTGGATCTGTAGATCGTTGAGCACTACCAATTGTTTCAATTCCATTGATAATTACATCAATTTTTTTAGCATGACCTCCTTCTACAGTACTATCATCAGCTTGTTTCATATTCCAAAATGGTGAACTAAAATTAGGGAAATGCTTTAAGAAAAAAACTGGTCCATGATCTTGTCTAAGTTTTTCTTCATGTTCATGTTCTAGTTCTTTTGTTTCATATTTTTCAGCAATATCAATATAATCTCCTTCTGGATAAGTTCCCGAAGGATAAAACTTATTAAAACCTAAATGATCTAACAATTCTTCTTCCATTTTTTTCATTTCATCCATACCACCCTTCATTTCGAATTCAAACATTGGAAATATTTTATCGTGTCTACCTGGAACAGGATTTGGTTCATTTCTATAACTAGTACTTACACAGAAAAATCCATTTGCTTCAGGTTTACTTAGTAATTCATATTCTAACCACATTTGTCCGGTTTGTGGTAAAGGCCAAACTTGACCTGAATAACTATAAGTGGATATAGTTTTGGGATCTTCGCATGCAGCTAATATACTTAATCTACTTTGCGTATGTACTTCTTCAAATCCTTTTTTCTGAAAGAATTCTCTTAGTTTTTTAACAACACTATCAAATTCTGTTGTATTAATCATCCCAATTTTATTTCCACTCATTTTTCTTTTTCTAAACATTAATTAAATGTAATTCTTAAATAAATTTTAAAAAAAATGATATTTGATATTATTATATAATATAACTTATATAATGGATATTTCTCATGTACCATCAACATTTTATTTTAATAATATAAATGCAATTGATATTTCAAAAAATGAATATGAAATATTAAATAAGTTAAATTGGGAATTAAAAATTATTGTTTTAAAAAATCAAATATATCAATTACAATATTTATTATATAATAATAATCATTATTTAAAATGTAATAATAATTATTCAACAAATCAATTTAATAAATTATTTAATATAACATATTTTAATTGGTATTTTAAAGGTAAAATAATTAAATTAATAGAATATAATTAATTATTTTTTATATTATCTATAATCTTTTCTAAATTTTTTTCAAAATCATTTTTATTAATAAAAATAGGTTTCCAACCTATATTCATTAATTTACTATTATCTATATTATATCTATAATCATTAAAAGGTCTATCTTTTACTCTTAAAATTTTATGATTTTTTTTATTCATTTTATTACATATTATATTTGCCAAATCGTATATATATATTGGATTATTAATACCAATATTATATATTTCACTATCTACTCCATTTATTATTATAATTTCTAATGCACTTATAACATCATCAATGTATATAAAATCTCTTTTTTTATTTTGTGTACCATGTATTTCAATCGGTTTATTATCTATTATATTAGATATAAATTTAGGAATTACTTTTTCTTTATGTTGATTTATTCCATATACATTATTGCATCTCGTTATTATTATTGGTAAATTATAAGAATACTTATATGTATTGATAATTAATTCAGCACTAGCTTTAGTTGCTGCATATGGATTAGTTGGATTAAAATTAGAATCTTCTTTAAATATAATAGTATCATTATTAGATTCGCCATAAATTTCATCTGTTGAAAAATGTATTAATTTAATTTTTTTATTATAATTTAATATAGATTCTATTAATATTTGTGTTGCTATTATATTATTATCAATATGTTTTTTAAAAAAAATATATGAATTATCAACATGTGTTTCAGCCGCTAAATGTATAATATAATTTATATTATATTTATCATATGTTTCATTAAAATTATGATTTAAAATATCATCTTCAATTAAAATTACATTAAAATTATTTAAAATATAATTAATACTTTCTTTATTAGCTACATATGTAAGTTTATCTAAAATAATTAATTTATTTACTTTTTTATATATATAATTACAAAAATGGGACCCTATAAATCCGCATCCACCAGTTACTAATAAATTAATATTTTTTAATTCCATTTATATATTTTATTTCTTATTAATTTTAAATAAAAAATGATATTTAAATTATATAAATCAAATATATTATATATATAAAATAGAGATAATTAAATTATGGAATTTTCTAAGGACTCAGATATTATTAACATTTTAAATAGTTCATTAACTTTACTTACTAATAATAATACATTTGAAATTATTATTAATAATTATAATAATTTAAATTGGAGTGAATTAGAATTTAATAATTTTACTAGTTCTATATCCAATAATGATGGTATTATAGAAATGATAGATGATGAAATTTTGGAAATTTTAGATGATAATGATAATGCTTTAATAATATATAATATGTCAAATATTATTAAATATTGCAATAATGAATCACTTGAAAATATAAATAGTTATAAGTTTTTAAATAAAAAAAAAAATTTATCTAATAAACTCGATAATCTTTTTGATTATAATATTTTATTTAATATAAATGAAACAAATGAATTGTCATCTTTACCGGATAATTGGAATACAGTAAAAAAAAAATATACTATATACAAAAAAATTAAATATGTTGATAAAATAAATGATATAGAATATGTAACTACATTAATAAAAAAAAATAAAGAAGATGATACATTTGAAAATTTTAAATCATCTAATATTATTAAAGAACTTCAAAATTATCAATTTAGTATTATTATAAAAAATAGTATTGATATATCTAAAATACTAGAATCTATTGTAAAAATGTTACAATATATAACATTATATCCAAATATAATGTTTAAAGAAGATCAAAAAAAAATATTATTAGAATACAATGATTTAATTAAAAAAGATATTAGAATTAGTAGTTATAATAAAAAAGATTTTATTCCATTACTTACACCTAAACCTATTACTTTAGAAAAAATTAATCTCATTGATCCTAAAGAATTTGGTGCCGTTAGTATTTTAGATGGTTATACAGTCACTGAAAAAGCCGATGGTGAAAGATTATTACTATATATTAATAATAATGGTAACATATATACTATTAATAATACATATAATATATTTGATACAGGATTAGTAGCACAATCTAATTTATATAATAGTTTAATTGATGGAGAATATGTTACATGTGATAAAAGAATTGATAATTCAACTAAACATTTATTTGCAGCATTTGATATGTTTTATATTAAAGGTAAAAATATAACTTCATTACCTCTAATTGCTGAAAAAGAAAATAATTCAAGATATAATTATCTTAAATTTGCTAAAAATAATATTGATTCATCTAAATCTACTATTGAGTTTACTGTTAAAAATTTTTATTATAATGATGATAAAAAAAATATTCTTAATTATTGTGGTGATATTTTAACAAATTATAAATCATATCCTTATGAAATTGATGGTCTAATATTTACACCTTCTAAATTGCCATTATATTCTTATTACAGTAATAAACCTGTTCAATTAACTGATAATGTAAGATGGGATCGTTTATTTAAATGGAAACCACCAGAACAAAATACAATAGATTTTCTTGTTAAATATGGTAAAATTATTAGAGAAAACGGTCAAAAATATAGAGAATTAAAATTATATGTTGGCTATAATTCTAATCAATGGGAAGATATTGGACCTAATAAAGGATTAAAATTAAGATATGATCATAAATTTGCAAAAGAACAAAGATATTCTTATACATTGTATAAACCAGTGTTATTTAAACCAAATATATATTTTACTACTGGTGTTGAAATTGCATATGTTAAAATTAATTCAAAAGATGAAATCAGAACTGATGATAATCAAATTATAGAAGATAATTCTATTATTGAATTTAATTATAATAATAATATTAATATTTCAGTTCATCATAGATGGAATCCATTAAGAATTAGAGATGATAAAACTAGATTATTTAAAAAAGGTGAAATTAGTAAAACAATGAATGATTTAAATATTGCTATTAATATTTGGAGATCAATACATAATAGCGTTACTAATGCTATGATTATGGGTAATGAAGATTTATATATTAATAATACATATAATGAAAATTCAATTGATAAAGTATTAGATTCAGATGATGTTTATTATAGTAGAAATATTCCTAGAGAATCTTTGCTATCAGTACATATGTTAAATTTTCACAATCAATGTATTAAAAAAAAATTATATGAATTTAGTTCTAATAGATCATCATTGTTAGAACTTTGTGGTGGCGAAGGCGGTGATATGAATAGATGGTTAGAATATAATTATTCATTTATATTATCTATTGATCTTGTTAAACAAAATATTTATAATCCAAGAAGCGGAGGATATTCTCGTTTAATTAAAAAGAAAAATCAAAGCAGAAAAATGAATGATAAAGTATATTTTCCAGATATTGTATTTGCTGTCGGTGATTGTTCTATTCCAATTAATACAGGTGAATGCGCTAAGATAGTTGGCGATGAAGAAAGTGAAAACATTCTTAAAATTGTTATGAATAAACACAGAAATAATCAACATCACTTAAGACATATTGCAGGTAAAGGTTCAGATAAATTTGCTGTATGCAGTTGTCAATTTGCTATACATTATTTCTTTGAAAACGAAGAAAAACTTAATGGATTTTTAAGTAATGTTACAAATAATCTTAAAAAGGATGGCATCTTTTTCGCAACCTTTATGGATGGTAATTCTGTTATTACTGAATTACAAAATAGTGATAATAATATTATTAAGGGCATTAAACATTTAAATCATGATGATGATGCTATTACGTGGGCGATTATTAGAAAATTTGATTTAAATACAACTAATAAATATGGAAGACAAATTGGAGTTTTTATTGAAAATACTCAAAAAATTATTCCTGAATATCTTGTAGATTTAGATCTTTTAATTAAAAAAGCAAAAGAATATAATTTAGAATTTGTAGAATCTAATACATTTGAAAAAGATTTTAATATTATAAAAGATACAATTACTGATACGGCTAATCTATCAAGAATTCAAAATGATATTATTGAATTAGATAAAGATGAAGTTCAAAAAAAATTTTCATTTCTTAATAGATATATTATATTTAAAAAAATATAATATATAATTATTTTTTTATTTTTTTATTTTTAAATATTAGAAGATATATTTTAAATGGTTTCTAAAAAATGTTATAATTATAAAGGTAAATTTTGTAAAGATTGGAAAGTATTGGGTACAGTACCAGATAACAACCCTAATTTATGTGAAACTAAGTGCAATACCGATCCAACATGTCGTGGTTTCTTTACTTATCTAGATCCAAAAGACGGATCAAAAACTTGTTTTCATTGTACTGGCGAAGGAAAAAATCCAGATATTGGTAAACCGATTTCCCCATTTCCTTTACTAACAGATGATGTAATTCAAGATTTAAAAATATGTTATGATGACGATTATATAAAAAAACAGAAAATTTGTCCTCCATGCACATGCCCTCCTCCTCCTCCACCAACGCCGGTACATACTTGTGGAAGAAATAAATACTACGACCAGGGCAAATGCAAGTTGTGTCCTAGTGGTTATACTTCACCAGAGGGTTCTATTGGTAGAAACTCGTGTCAAAAAGTTGAATGTCCTGCTAATAAATATCATAATGGACGCGAATGTAAATCATGTCCGGTGGGTTTGAATTCACCGCCTAATTCTATTGGTATAGCTGCATGTAAATCAAGTTGTGGAAAAAATAAATATTTTTATGATAACGATTGTATACCTTGTCCTGATAATCATACTTCACTACAAGGTTCAGTTGGTCAGGGGGCGTGTCATGAACTTGTATGTTCTGCTAATAAATATCGTATTGCACGCGAATGTAGATCATGTCCCAGGGGTACTAATTCACCGCAGGATTCTATTAATATATCTGCATGTAAATCAATGTGTAAAAAACATGAATCTTATGATGGTAACCGTTGTATACCTTGTCCCGAAGGTTATACTTTACCAGCGGGTTCCTGGGCTGGAGTCCAGTGTCAAAAAGTTGTATGTCCTGCTAATAAATATCGTGAAGGACGCATATGTATACCTTGTCCCGTGGGTACTAATTCACCGCCTAATTCTATTAATATATCTGCATGCACCGTACCGCCACCGCCACCACCACCGCCACCGCCACCACCGGCACGGACTTGTGGAAGAGGTGAATACTACAACCCGGCATCAGGCAAATGCAGGTTGTGTCCGGGTGGTTATACTTCACCAGTAGGTTCACTTAGTTCGGCGGCGTGTTCTAAAGTACATTGTCCTAAAAATCACTACTACAGGGAGGACATGGATAAGTGTTGGCGGTGTGGACCGGGTCTAGGAAATCCAGCTGGTTCTCTTCCCAGGGATGCGTGTAAGTAAATCTTCACAATAGGTTAAATTAAATAATATGTGTAATATCATAATGATAAATTTCATGAATTTTTCCAAACTCTTTTTCTTGTAAATTAGATATCCATTTTTGAGGAGCAATAATTGTTTTTTTAGTATCATAATAACTAATATAAGATGCCATTAAACTAAATGTTGAATTAGAAATTATATTATGTTTAATAAAAGAAAGTAAAATAAATTCAATTTCAACATTATTTATATCAACAAAATATAAAAAAACTTTTTTTTCAAAAATATTATCTGTAATATTATTTTTACACCATTCAATATCATCAGAAAATATTACAATACAATTTTTATCAACAATATTTAATGCATTTATATAGTAATCAATATCTAAAGTATTATGATAATTATTGGGAGTCAAAATATAATCAGTTCTTCTAAAATGCATAGAAACAATATCATCATCTAAACATTCACGATTAATAATTTTTGTAAAATATAGTTTAATTGAATTATATAAATTATATACATTATACATATATGTTTCAGAAGAATATACTAAATGTCTTAAAAAGTTTCTAGTTGTTTTTTCATTTTCTAAATATTTAAAAGATTGAAAATATCCAAATAATAAAATATTATTATCATTAACATTGGGAAGATCATTATAATTATAATTTTTTTTTTCATTATATTTTAAAAATTTAATATTGTTAAATTCATTAATATTTAATACATTTAATTTATTAGTAAATAAAGTATTCCAAAATGATTTTCTTTCTAAATTATAAGAATTATATAAGTTATCAGAATATTTAAAAATTAATTTTTTTTTATTTTGAATAGAATAAGCATATGCAGTTGCTATTTGAAATAATTGATTACCCAATCCACCTTGAATAATAACTGATACATAATTTGAAATATCATTATTAAAATTAAAATCAAAAAATATTAAATTATTAAACATATATATCAGAACTAGTATATATTATATATTATATATTAGTTTTTTTTATATGATTAAAAAATTATTTGCGTATTATTATATAAACATTAAAAATTCATAATATATATATTATGAATTTTTCTAATAATTCTAGAGATGAAATTTTCAATTTAAATAAAGGTAATTTTAATAATATTGATTTTAAAAAACCAAGTAATAATAATTTTAGTAAAAATAGTCTTAGAGCAGGCGATGATTTAATATTTAATAAAAAAAAAATAAGTAATGATATTGTTTCTTCATCATCTGCATCATCATCTGGTGGTTCAGTTAGTTCATTAAGTGATTCATCATCAGACGGAAGTGCATCTGAGAAAAATTTTAAATCAAAAAAAACAAATGCTAAAGATAATGATTCATCCGCATCTTCAGTTACTGGATCTGATGACAGTGAAAGTGTATCTGGATCAAGTGTTGTAAGTAGAAAAAGTAATAGAAGATCAGAACATTCGAACACAGTAGTAGATAGTTTAAGAGAAAAAAAGGAAATAATATATCAACTGGATAGATTAGAACAGAGAGGATATAAAATACCATTTAAATTTAATTTAAATTCTGATCTCGAAGAAATGAAATTAGAATACAATAAATTATTAAAAGAAAAAGAAATTGATAACAGTATTCGTTTTCAAAGAAAAATGCTTATGGCATTTGTAACTGGTTCTGAATATTTAAATAATAGATATGATCCATTTACTATACAATTAGATGGTTGGTCTGAACAAGTTCATGATAATATAAATGATTATGATGATATTTTTGAAGAATTACATGATAAATATAAAAGTACGGGTAAAAAAATGGCACCAGAATTAAGATTATTTATTAGTTTATCGGGTAGTGCATTTATGTTTCATTTAACTAATAGAATGTTTAAAGAACAACCGTTACCAGATGTACAAAATATATTAAAATCAAATCCTAATTTAATGAAACAATTTCAAGAAGCAGCAGCGAAAGAATATGTAATGCCTACTAATAATACAAATAATAATTATAATCAAAGAAATGATAATCCAGTTAATGGACCCGGATTATTTGGAATGGTCAGTGGATTATTTAATAATTTAGGCGGTGGTTCTATGAGAAATAATATGAATATGAATAACAATGATGATAATAATTCAATAAGTGAAATTGATTCAATAATTGATGATGTTCATAAAAACATATCAACAAATAATAATAATAATAATATAGAAACATTGTCGGTAAGTGATGATGAAATCACTTCAATAATTGAAGATAATGCAGATATTAAATTTTTAAAATCAAATAAAAATAATAAAAGGACCTTAAATATTTAATTTCTAAATTTCAATTTATTTTTTTTTTGTTAAAGATTTAACGCCCTTTGCAGTTGTACTTACTATACTTTTAACCTGAGTTGCCATTTTTCCTAAATCTTTAGGAACACTTTTAATTCCTGAAACAGGATTTTTTAAATTACTTTCAATTTTTGTTGAAACATTTTTAATATTGTTAAAAAATATAGATAAACCCGATAAAATTAATGGGAAAATAATTGTTGTTAATAATAATAATACAATTAATATCATTTCAATTGTTGTTCCGGCATATACTAACTCTCTTCTTAAGTCTTCAGAACATTTACATTTTTCAGTAATTAATTTTCTAGTATAGGTCATTGTTATAAATACCCATACGGCGAATACAATATAAAATATAAATATTACTAACAAATATAATCCAGTTATTTCTTTACCAAAAACTTTTGCTAAAATAGTTCCAGGGGGTATTAACATTACAAATATTAAAAATACTAATGCAAATATACTGAAGTTTTTAATAAATGGTGCCGGATAAAATTCAGTTAAAGCACATTCGCAACCATCTGTTTCTAATTTTTGTATATATGTATATACACATGCCAATAATATAAATATAAATAAATTTACTATGAAATTTGCTATATAACCAGGTGTTATAAAACTCATTATCCAATACTTATCTATAATTATGTACGAAAAAAAACTTAAAAGTATTTAATGACATAATTAATATAAATATTAATCCAAATATACTAAAATAATATATAACGCTACTTAATCCTGTATTAGCACAAGGACAAAATCCTATATTATTATAGAATATATCTGTTGTTATTACAGTATAATATATAAATAATATAATATATGCGATAAATGTTAATATCATATATGTATTTACAACAATACTATTAGTAAAATATTTTAAAGATCTTTCTGTAAACATTGTAAATAATAAAATTAGTACTAGTAATATTTTAGGAAATAGTAATCCAAGGCAAAATCTTTTATTTCTTTTTATACAAAAACAACCAGAATTATTTTCTAATATATTGTTTAATTGAACATGTTCATAATAAATAATTAATAATAATAATATGATTAAATATGTATGTATTAAAATTTTTATCATTTCTTTATTATATCATAGATTAAAAATTTTGTTGAATTATCTAGTTTTGATGTATCTATTTTTTTTAAATTATTAAATATATCATTAGTTTCATATAATAATATATTTAATAATTCTAATATATAATCTAATATATATTTATAATAATTTTTTTCTAAATAATTATTAAATTGCTTATATAAATCATCACATAAATTATTATATAATTCATTATATTTATGTTTATCTTCTTTTATAATAAAAATAAAATATTTAATTATATTTAATTGTTTATTTTTCCATTTTATATAATCACAATATTCATTATATAAATTATCATTTAATATATTATTATTTATAATATATTCATTTGGTAACCATAATTTATGTAATATATAATTATTAATAATATTATAAATAATTGTATTATTATTATGAAATAATTTTAATATTTCTATATATATAATATCAAATTTTTTTTCAATATAATTAAATACAATATTAAATAATTTTTCATTTTCCTCATTATTATTTTTTTTTAAAATTTCTATAATCGTATTTAATATTATATTTTTATTATTTTCTGTAATTTTATTTAGTAATCCAATAATATTTTTTGTATTATTATCATTATTATTATTTATATTTGTTGTAAAAGTATATAATTTATTTTTATTATTATATAATATATTTCTTGTTTTATATTTTTTTTTTTCCCATACGCTTTTCGGATCGTATTTTGTAGTAAAACAATTATATGTTTTTAATAATTCGTTATACTTATCTATAATTGATTCTGATATTATCAAATCATCTTTTTTTTCAAATTCTTTTAATTTTTCTTTAAATATATCTATATCTATTTTAATATTCTCTTTATCATCATATTGCAACATTATCAATATACTCAATCTATATATATATTATAATATTCTTATACATTTTTTGATTTAAAGATATTATATATCTTAATTAATATAATAATATATTTTAATATTATATTTTTATGAATAATTATTACAATTATGATTCTAATTTTTTATACAATTTTGAAAATATTTATAAACAAATGCTAATTTATCGTTCAATTGTTGTTGTAAATAATTATAATGATGCGCTATATATTAAAAATTTATTTGTAAATAAAGATCACTCTGTTTTTATAATTAAAGATGAAAATATTTTAAATAATTTTTTTAATTTGGATAAATTAGATGAAAGAGTTATCATTATTACATCAGATAAATTTATCAATCTAATGAATTATTTATATAATTATAATCATTTTTCATGTATCAGTTTAATTACATTTTATAAATTAAATAATTTAATTAAATTATTATTAACTAGTTATTATTATAATATTACTAAAAAAAATTATAATACTATTATAATTTAAAATCTATAATTATTATAGATTAGAATATATGGCAAATAAATTAAATAATAATATGCATATAATATTATTTATAGGATTTTTAGTATTATTAATATTTGTAGCCTTATATATAATAATTAATAATGATAATGATTTAAATTTCAATATTAACTTTCATAATTTTTTTAATAACAACGAAGTATTAAATGATGAAAAAGATGAAAATGATGTAAATGATGTAAATTATGTAAATGATGAAAATGAATACAATGAAAATTTAACTAATAATATTTTAGAAAATTTTAATATAAAAAAATCTTTTAAAACTAAAAAAAGAGAAACTTATAAAAATAACGGTAGATTAGAATTTTATTCTATGGATGGATGTGATCATTGTAATGATTTTCAACCAATTTGGAATAAAATTAAAAATAGAAATGATATAAAATGTGTAACATTTAAACCATATCATAAAAATTATGATAATAATATTAAAAAATATAATATATCAGAATTTCCTTATATTCAAAAAATTTTACCAAATGGTACTGCTATAAAATATGAAGAGAATCGCAATTATGATTCAATTATCAGATGGTATTTTAGATAATATATAAATATTAAATTATATAAAAATATATATAATTTATTATTTATATTATAAATTAATGGATAAAGAAAATAAGATTTCTTCTGTTGAAAAAGTATCTGATACTGAATCTAAAAAGCAAGTTACTACTTCTAAATCTACTGATACTATATGTGATCCACCCGTAGCAATATGTGATCCACCCATTGCTACATCTGATCCACCAGTTGCAATATGTGATCCTGTAGATACTGATATATCTGATATTGAAAATGAACCTAAACAACCAAATGTTTCTGCTCCCACTTTAGATTCTAATAATGAATTAAGTAATACTTTTTGTGAATGTTGTAATGTAAAAAATTCCGAAATTAAATTTAGTGTCGATAATGTTGTTATGGGTGAAGTATCTGAAATTAAAACAAAAACAGATTTTTTAAATATTTTAAATGATGCAAATAATATGTTAGTTATTGTAGATTTTTCAGCATCATGGTGTGGTCCATGTAAAAGAATTATGCCAGAACTTAAAACACTTGCTAAAAATAATAATGATAATATACTCTTTTTAAAAGTTGATGTAGATGATAATGAAGAAACATCAGCTTATTGTGGTATTACATGTATGCCAACATTTCAATTTTATAAAAACAATATAAAAGTGCATCAAATTGAAGGAGCAGATATTTCTGCAATTCAAAATGGGATTGATTTATATAAGTAAAAATATATTTTTTTTTTATATATTAAAATAATAATATGGCGCCGCAAATTTCATTGAATACTTTATATGAAATGAAAAACAAAAAGGATAAAATAAAAAATGCAACTTTTGATGAAATAATACATAAATGTCATGCTAAAATAAAAAAAACTGCTTCATCCGGAGGACAATTTATATTTTTTGAAATACCATATGTTCTTATTGGCAAACCATTATATAAAATAGGAGATTCAGTAGAATATATATATAATGCTCTCAAAAAAAATGGTTTATTTGTAAATGTTTTAGAACCACCTAATATAAATATATTATATATTTCATGGGCGCCAACTGATATTAATAAACGAAAACTTTTAAAAAATGATAATTATATAAATAATTTATAACATTATATTAATTATGATTAATGTATATACTGACGGTGCTTGTTCTAATAATGGAAAACCAAATGCATTAAGTGGTTATGGTGTATATTTTGAAGAAAATGATCCACGAAATGAATCAAATAAAATAGAAGGAAAAAAACACACAAATAATATTGCCGAATTAACAGGATTTATTAGAGCATTAGAAATCCTTAGTGAAGATATAATTAAAGGAGAACAAATTAATTTATATACTGATTCTGAATATGTTATAAAATGTGCTTCAAGTTATGGTGAAAAATTATCTAAAAATGATTGGAAAACTAGTAATAATAAGAAGCCTCCAAATGTTGAATTAGTTAAAAAAGCTTATCAATTATATAAAGATTTATTTAATGTAAAATTAATTCATGTTAACGCTCATACTAATAAAGATGATAAACATTCAATAGGTAATGAAAATGCTGATAAATTAGCGAATTTAGCAATAGGTAATATATGTTGTCCTTACAATAATAAAAATTATATTAATATTTCTTATAATAATAAAGATAATGCCAAGGAATTAGGAGCTAAATGGGATAAAAATAAAAAATCATGGTATTATGATAATAATATTTCAGAAGAAAATATAGATAAATTAAAAAATTTAGAAAGTTCAAATATTAAATCATTTATATCAGATATATCATCTTTAAATAATGATAATGATAAAAATTATATAAATATTTCATTTGCAAAAAAAAATATAGCAAAATCATATGGGGCCAAATGGGATAGTGTAGTAAAAAAATGGTATTATTATTCATCATTAGATAAAGAAAATATAAAAAAACTAAGAGAATTAGAATAAAAATTAATTTTCTTCAAATTTTCTCTTAATACCTACATTTAATGGTTTATATTCTTGATATAAAAATCTATATTTTAATGGTATATCATTAAAATGATTATATTTTTTTGCAACTAATTCACCTGCCTTTTGAATAATTTCTTCACGAGACATATTATATATTTGTATTTTAATAAAATAAATCATTTTTTTAAATTATTTCTAAATTATTTTAAATGTGTTTTATCATATCTAAATTTTCATATAATCTTCTTAATAAATAAGGATATATATCAAATATATTACCATATGGTATATATTTAAATACTTTTTTATTTTTTTTTAATAAATCATCTGTTAATTTATCTCCCATACCAAGTAATTGTGCGTACATTACATTATCTCGAGATGTTAAACTTAAAGAATAATTAATTGATTTTTTATTGTGTGTTGCCAAACAAATTTTATTATTAGTATTATCAATAAGATATTTTATAGTATAATTATACATAAAATCTGTTTCTTCTTTTTTTTTGAATAATTCTTTATCATATTTAGAATAATAAGCGCCTCTTACTAATTTAATACCAATTTTGTCAAAATTTTTAAGATCTTTTTCAATATTATTAAAACTATCAATTTTATACATTTGATATGTTTTAAATATGTGTAAATTATCTATATTTTGATATTTCTCAATCATTTTATTAAAAATATAATCTTCTTTGTTATGCAAATATGTATTTTCTGAATCGAAAAAAATATATTTATTTGGATGTGAAGTATTAATAATATTTTTTATTAAATCATCAATATATTTTTCATGATTATATGATAAATAAGATGTTAATTTACATGCATATGAAATATCTTTATTAGAATGATTAATATTTATATGATTTATTAAAGTACTCATTTCTTTATTATATTTAATAACTTCATATTGATTTTTAGAAGATTCTTTAGCATAATCAATAATAGGTATAATTGATGCATCATATATTTTATTTATAAATGTAGAAACATTAATATAATTAGTTCCGCCAATAAATTTTAACATCTAATATTTAAAATATAAAAAATAAATTATTAATTTACGTATATTTTATGAATATTTTTGTTTTTATATATTATTGTTATACAAAACAAAATGGTAAAAACAATGAAAATAAAAATTAAGTAATTAATATAAGAGAAATAATAGAAATATATAAAAAAAGTACATTTCTTATTTTTAATAAAATTTTATAAAAAGATTTTTAAAATTTAATTTTTTTTATGAAATGTACTTTTTTTAAAGATTTTTAAAAATATTAAATTATTTTCTATATAAATGCATATTTTCATTACAACAAGAACAACGGGCAGGATGTGGACTTTTTTTTAGTATTATATTAGAATTATTATCAAATGTTTCATTAAATTTATTAATTTTTTTACTAATATTGGATAAAAAATCTAAATCAATAGCATCCTTTAATTCTTTTAAATCTTTAAAAGTTTCTTGTTTTTTTTGAAGTGCAGTAATATAATAAATTAAAATAAATATAATAATTATTAATAATAAATAAAGATAATTTATATTATTCATTTCTTATTATATATTTAGAAAACAAATTAAGAATTTAATATTTTATTTATATAATTAATATTAATTTTAGGTAATTCCGGATAACATTCCCATAAATGATTTTTTAAATATGTATGTATTTTATATTTAATTGGAAACATATGATATAGACCTAAATTAATATCCTCTGTATATTTTTTAATAGAATTATTTAATAAATTATTACTAGATTTAGGTAATACTATCAACAATTGTGCTTCATTGCTAATAAATTCTCCTATATTTTCAATAATTGGTGAAGAATTACCATTACAATGATTTGATATATCTTTAATAATAGGTGGGAAATTATAAGGATAATACCATGTATGATCAATAATATTAAATTTATAATAATAATAAGTCCAATAAATACCTTTTACATAATTTTCACATGCTTTAAAAATAATAGAAGAATCAATATATATATTTGTATTAAATTTATTATTATAATAAGTATATTTCCATTTTTTAAAATCAGAATATATTTCATTTGCAATAGTATCTTTATTTTTTATTGCATAAAAATCACTAGGAATCATAGTAGTATTATTAATTTTTTTATTAATATATATTTCGGTTATTTTAAATAACTCATTATTTTCATCTAATGCCAATCTATTAAATATTTCTGTTAAACATTTATAATTAATAGTATTATTTAATACTAACATATCATATAATTTAATTGAATATTTAGTATGATTTAATAATTTATCCAATCCATCATTTTTAAGATTTAAAGTTAATAAATGTGGTATAAAATCATTGCCTAATAATGAACACATTACACAATATGATTCTATTAAATTAATAGAATCATTTGAGAATGAATCAGTATATATTGTAGAATCTAAATCCCATTTTATAACTAAGTCATTAATAATAGCATTTCTCAAAGAATTTATATCAACATATGTATAATCTAAATTTTCTTTTTCTTGTTTTTCTCTCATTAAATATATATTTTTTTTATGGGATATTAATGATAATATTATTAAATCAGCATCTAAACCATGTATGAAAATATTTTTATCATCTTCTATATTTTTTAATATTTTAAATATTTTATGTTCACCTTCACCATTTATATTACTACCACTATAATAATAGTTTGTATTTAAATCTGTATTATATCTTGTTTTATTAATCATAAATGCATTTAATTTATTCATAAATTCTGTTCCGGGTGTAATTGCATTTGTATCCCAAATAATAGTTTCATTATCAATTTCCTTCTTATATGTTGATAGATATCTTCTTTTTCTTTGTTGTATAATTTTTGCAAATGGTGCAATACCATCTACACAAATATGTATATTTTTAGGATTATATTTTTTACTATAATTTAATACTTTTAGCCATAATTTATCTAAAATTTTTTCATCATTTAATTCTTGTAATGCAATAGGGTGTATTATTCCATTAAAATCAAAACACAATAAATCAGGATTTATTTTAATAGTATTTAATAATATATTATTATATTTTTTTGTTAAAACATAGAAATAATAAGGAATACCCATAATTAAGATAATATAATTGATTGAAATTATATTTATATAATATTATAATCATTTTTTTTATTATGTTTTTTATAGATAGAAACAAATTATAAATGGCTTCAAATCCTTTAATGAAAGCAATTGTCGGCTCTACACAATCTAAATATGTGGCATGGGCTATAAGTATTACTGTTTTAGTATTATGTGTATCAATATTAGTTATGCAAACAGATGTTCCTATTGGAAAAAGATTATTAGGAGTATTATTTATGGTATTAATAACTGTTCCTGGGGTAGTATTGTCACTAATTGAATTAACTTGTTTAGTTACAGGAGGTTCTTGGAAAACTAATTGGTGGTGCTGGTTATTAGCATGGATTATAGCAGTAATTGTAATTGTTTGGTGTGTAATAATAATTGCAACTACATTTAACAGTATATTGACATATACAAATGCTACTAAAAATATAAAAGAAACAAGTATACCAGCAACTGAAGAAGAATCAAATGATTTTGCAGAAACAGTTTTAGCGAATACAGAAAGTGTAACAAATAATTTAGATGAAGAAATGGAAGAAGAAGTTGATCTAGATCTTGAATTAGATAATGTAGTTGAAAATGATTTAATGATGGAAGATCTCGGATTAGAAGAAGGATTAGAAGAAGGATTAGAAGAAACAGAAGATGTATTTAACGACAGTGAAGTAAATAGTGCAAAATTTGTAAATCCACTTGAAGATTTAGATGGAAATATAGAAGGTTTTTCAAATTGTTCTTCAAAAAAATCACATGATCATTTAGAAGGTTTTTCAAATTATTCTTCAAAAAAATCACATGATCATTTAGAAGGTTTTAAAAATAAAAGAGAATACTTAAAAAATAGAAAATTAGCAAGACGAGGTAGATATTAATAATAAAACAGTTTTAAATTATATTATTAAAAAATTATTTTTTTAAGATTTAAGAAAAATACAATATATATTAATAATGAATGAAAAAAAATAACGATATTAATAAATCAAATTATGTAAGACCCCAAACATGTAGAAATTGTGGTATAAATGGTCATTTATATAAAGATTGCATACATCCAGTTATGAGTTTTGGAATTATTTGTTATAAGATTGAAAATTCAGAAATTAAATATTTAATGGTTCAAAGAAAAGACAGTTTGGCTTTTATGGAATTTGTAAGAGGCAAATATGATATTTCGAATATTTCATATATAACAGAGTTAATCGCTCAAATGACAATTAATGAAAAAAAATTATTATCAAATAATGATTTTGATATTATATGGAATTATGCATGGTGTCAAACAAATATAAATATAAAACATACATCAGAATACATAGAATCAAAAAAAAAATATAATATATTATTTCAAAATAATACATTAATTAATATTTTAAAAGAATTAGTAAATATTAATAATGAACAAGAATGGGGATTTCCAAAAGGACGTAGAAAATTAAAAGAAAGTAATATTGATTGTGCTATAAGGGAATTTTGTGAAGAAACAAGAATATTAAAAACTGATATTGATATAAAAAAAGAATTAAATAATTTTGAAGAAATATTTTATGGAAGTAATAACATATTGTATAAACATGTATATTATGTTGCTAAAATTAATAAAAAAGTTAAATTAATAATAGATTCAAATTGTATGGAACAAGTTAGAGAAATAAGAGCATTAGAATGGAATACATTTAAGGAAGTTTTAAATAAAATTAAGAAAAAAAATATAGAAAGAATAGAAATATTTAAATTAACAGATAAATTAATAAAAGATATTGAAAATATTAATTAATATAAAATAATTACAAAATATAGAGTATGGGTGATAGATATAAATCATTTACAAAAGAAGAATGTTTAATATGGATTAAAAATAATAATATAAATCCAAGAACTGGACGTGAATTAAAAAAAAATAGTATTATTATTAAAGAGTTAAAAAAACAATGCAAACTGTATAATGATGGTGATGATAAAGTAGAAAAAGATATAGAAAAAGTTCAAGTAAATCAAAAGAAAGAAAAAAATACAGAAAAAAAAAAAGAATTGACTAAATCTATATTAGAAATCCCATTAAATAAAGACGAATGTTTAAAATGGTATAGTAATCAAGATAAAAATCCTAGAACAAATTATACATTAATTAAAAATGGCAAATTATATAATTTAATAAAAGAACAATGTAAATTATATGATGATAAAAAAGAAAAAATAAAAGAAGAAATAAAAGAAGAAATAAAAGAAGAAATAAAAGAAGAAATAAAAGAAAAAAGTAAAGAAAAAAGTAAAGAAAAAAGTAAAGAAAAAAGTAAAGAAAAAAGTAAAGAAAAAAGTAAAGAAAAAAGTAAAGAAAAAAGTAAAGAGGATAAAGATAATAAATTGAATATTAAAGAATTAAAAGATAAAATCAAAGAATATAAAGATAATATAGCAAATGATATATTATCTGATGAAGAAATAGACGAATTAAATAAAAAAATATATTCAATTAGAGAAAAAATTAAGAAAATAAAAGAATCATCAAAATACAAAAGTAGTTTAAAAAATAGCCCCAAAAATAGTGATAAAAATAGTAAAGAACAAATTAATATATCAGATAATGATTTATATTATCCAGATATAGATGATGAAAATTTTGTAAATAAATTAAATAATTTGCATGAATATAGAGTTCATAAAGTAAAAAAATTTAATAAAATAGATAAAACTGAATTTAACAATAATACTATAAAAATGTGTGGAGAATTTGAAAAAACCTATTATCAACATTTAATTAGTCATTATATTTCAAATAGATCGCCATATAATAGTTGTTTATTGTATCACGGTGTAGGCGTTGGTAAAACATGTTCTGCAATAACATTATCCGAAAATTTATTATTATCTCATTCGCAGTATGATGATCCAAAAATATGGGTAATAATGCCAAGTGCTTTAAGAAGTAGTTTTAAAGAACAAATTTTTACTTTAGCAAATTTTGATGATTATAAAATACTTTCAAATCAATGTACTGGAGATACATATATTAAAATGACACAATTATTGAAAGATACAAATAAAGATAAGGCAGCATTAAAAATAAAAAAATTTATAAATTCACGTTATAGATTATTTACATATGATGAATTTGCTAAAATGATAGAAAATTCCGATGAAAATATTGAAGATAAAGTAATAATAATAGATGAGGCACACAATATTAGAAATAGTTCAAAAAATGAAGATAAACGAATATATCTTGCAATAACAAAAGCATTAGAAAATGGTAGTAACAATAAATTAATATTATTATCAGCAACACCTATGTATAATGAACCAAGTGATATATTAGATTTATTATATCTATTTTTATTAAATGATAAAAGGGATGATATATTAAAAAAAATAAAACCACCGTTTTCTGATTTATTTAATAAGAATAATGATATTAAAGAAGATATGGAAATAATAATTAAAAAATTATCAAATAATTATATATCATATTTACGTGGTAAAAATCCATTTACATTCGCTATTAAATTGACAGCAAATGACAACGGTTTTAATACATTAGATAAAATAATACCAAATGATCCAAGTGGGAATCCAATACCAGAAACAGATAATAAGTGGATAGATCGATTAGAAGAAGGTATTACCATATCAAAATTAAGCGATAATCAAAAAAAATTATTAGATACAAAAAAAGAATTAAATGAAAACAATGTATTGGCAAATTTACAACCAATGAATATAGTATATGATAATAAAACAGGGTCAAATGGTTTTTCAAATTTTTTTAATAGATTGGAAATATCAGGATCCTTAAAAGTAACATATAGGTCAAAATATTTAAATGGATTATATCCAGATGAAGAAAATTTAGGTAAATATTCAGGAAAATTTTTAACAATTTCTAATTTTATTAAAAAAGCTAAAGGAATAGTAATTATATATTCGCGTTTTGTTGAAGGAGGTATATTACCATTAGCATTAATCTTAGAACACATGGGTTTTATGAGAGAAGGTGAAAAAAATATTCTTGATAAACCTAAAATTATTTCTGATGCAACCAAATATGGTTTTGGATCAGCACCTAAATATTGTATAATGACATCTCATTCTGAAAATAATAATGTAATGGGTAGTTCTTCAATAGATAAATTATTACCAATAATTAATAATAAAAAAAATATAAATGGCGAATTAGTAAAAGTAATATTAATGACGCCTGTTGCGAGTGAAGGATTAAGTTTTTATAATGCAAGAGAAATGCATATAATAGAACCATGGTATCATTTTAATAAAACAAAGCAAATTATTGGAAGAGGTATACGTAATTGCAGACATAATAGTTTACCATTAGAAGAAAGAAATATGACAATATATACACATGCTAGTTTTAATGATTATAATAATGAAACAGCAGATATTCATGCATATAGAATTTCTTCAAAAAAATTAGATCAAAGTAATAAAATAGAAGAAATAATTAGAGATAATGCATTTGATTGTTACTTAATGAAAAATATGAATTATTTTCCAAAAAATATTTTTAATTTTGATATAGATTTAATATCATCACAAAATAAAATTATAAAATATAATTATGGTGATAGTGAATATTATGAACCAAAATGTAAAATTAATAGTAAAAATATAAATAAAAATGGTTTTAGAAAAGAAACATATAATCATTTAATTTTTAATATAAAAAAAATAATTAAAAATTTAGTATTAAATAAATTACATAATGGAGAAAGATTTTTAAAAATTGAAGAAATAAAAGAATTTTCTAAATTAGATAATAATATTATTTTTGAAGCAATAAAAGACTCAATATATCCCAATATATTAATTGAAAACTATATATTAGTATTGCATAATAATGGTATACATATTATAGATATACTTAATAAAAATCCAACTAAACTTAGAATAGTATATGAAAAAAATAAAGATTCAGAAAAAGATGCTAAAGAAATTAAAAATTTACTACCAGAAGATTTAACTATTGATATAACAGATAATATTGATAATAATTTATATAATACAATTTCTATTTATTTATCCTTTGATTCTATATTATATGATAATTTTGTTAATTATATAATAAAAACAGATTATAATTTATTAAAAAATGAAGAGAAATATATTGCTAAATGTTTTTTTTCACAAGGAGCATTAATACATAAAAATGAATTAAATATATATAATAATGATTCTAACATTGAATATATTGGTTATTTTAATATATTTGATATAAATTCTGATATTAATTTGTATAATTTTGAAACAAAAAGATTTAAATCATTATCAAATATTGACAAAGAATTTATTAGTATAATTTCAAAGAGAAATGAATTATCTGAAATAAATAATGATATTAGTTATGGTATTATTGTACCAAAAACAAATAAAGATAAAAGTATTAATAATTTTAAAATTATTTCAAGTGGTCAAGGTCATGGTAAAAAAACAGGTATAGTATGTGAAACATTATTAAAACCAGCTCTAGATATTATTATAAAAGAATATAGTATTGATTTAATAGGTAAAAAAAATACAAAATCACAAAAATGTAAAATTATGGCAAAAAATATGCTAAAAGTTAATAGATTAATAATGTACCCAATATATAAACCAAAGATATGAAAAAAGTTTTTAAAGACTATATTAAAATTTTATCCATATTTATAATGATTATAATTTCTATCATCATGTATTATGTTTTTTATATTTCAAATTTTTATGATAAAATTGGTAATGATATATTCGCAAATAAATTTAATAACATTATTTATGATTATTGGGGTATATCACATATTATATTATTTTTTATTGTGACATATCTTTTTCCTAATAGATATATTTTTATAACAATGTGTGGAATACTTTGGGAATTAATAGAACATATTACAAGATATATATTAAATCATATATATATTAAAAATTTATTAAATAATTATTATCATACAAAATTAGATAATTATGTAAAAAATAAAAAAAAAAAATATATGACATCTGATAATTGGTGGTATGGTAGACCAGAAGATATTTTATATAATCTAATAGGTACTATATTAGCATTAATTATTAAAAATATTAAATAGTTATTGTATCATATGATTCTAATTCTTTATTATATAAAATTTCTTTTTTTAAATATATAAATTTTTTATCTAATAAAAATGACATGAATAAAACTAATGAAATATTCCATTTATTATTTACTATACCTGAAACAATTTCTGCAGTTTTTTTCACTCCAAAAACTTTAATATATTTCTTATCTTCTAAATTATTTGTTATTTTTGTTTTAATATAATTATATGTATTTTCAGATATTATTAAATTTAATTGATTACATATTAATTCTAACGGTAACTGTTTTTTTATTTTATTTTTAATTTCTAAGTTTGTTGATTTCATTAACTTTTTTTTATTTTGAGATAAATTAGTAATATTTTCATTTTCTATTTCATTTTGAATATCATTTTGAATATCATTTTCTATTTCTTTATTTATGTTTATTTTATTATCAACTTTTTTTTCATTTTCAACTATAAGATTTTTTTCTTTTTTTAATTCTTCTTCAACTAATTCATCATTTAATTCAACATATTGAGTAAATTTATTGTATAAATAATTATTATTTAATTTCCAAATTGATTTATTATTATTAGATTTTATTTTGGCAATATATTCAATTAAATCAAAATAATTTGTTTCTGTCATTATTAATTATATATTATTTTATCTATAAATCATTTTTTATTAAATAATTTTCGCGAACAAGTAAATTACACGGATTACTTACAATTGGATATTTTTTTAAAAATTTTTTTTTAAACAAATAAAATTTCATACTAGATGAAACTTTTACAGTTTTAGTACTAGTAATTTGATTATCTAAATTTTTTTCTTCATATATATTGTCATCTTCAAGATTTTCTTCACAATCATTTTTATATTTTTTTTTATTTAAATTTTCATTATACATATTTTTCATAATTTCATATTTTGTTATTTCTTTGTGTGATTTAATACAAAAAATAATATAATCATATATTTGTTTTAAAATATCATAATCTAACCAATTTAAATTTACAAAAACACCGTTATTATTTTTAGTATATGTACTATTATTTTTATATAAAATTTTAAAAATTTCATATAATTCATTTTGAGATAAATTTAAAATATTAGATTGGATATTATTACATAAAAACAATCTAGATTCTTCTATCTTATTATTTTCTTTTTCATTTTCTATTATAACACTGTTTATTTCTTTTTTTTTATCTTTTTTTTTTAAAGGCATTAAAAAAAAACACTATATCTATTTATAGATTTATTACCTTAAATAATTATTTATCTTCATCTGAAAAAGTATCTTCTATTTCTTCAATTTCTATTTCTTCTTCATCTAAATCATCTAAATTTTCTTCATCATCTTCATCCGATTTCTTATCATCATCGTCATCATCTTCTTCTTCGTCATCTTCTTCTTCTTCTTCTTCTTCTTCTTCTTCGTCATCATCATCATCTTCTACAATATTTGAATCAATATCATCATCATTTTCATGTTCTTCATCTTCTTCACCTTCACCATCATCTTCTTCTTCTAATAATTTATTTTGAATATTTTCTTCTTTAGATTTAATTACTTTGCCAATTATAGATATATATTTATCATATAAAACAAATTTCTTACCACATACTTCAATTAGTATTTCATCGCCAATATTTATTTTTTCTAAATCTACCTCTGATTTTATTCCAGCAGAAATTTTTGGAATTATTATTTCCAATACAGCATCATTATTATAAAAACCTTGTGCTAATAAACCCATTGTATTTTTATTTTTAACTGTACATTTAGTTACTGAACCAATTACTGGATTACAAATATCAGCAGTACAATTTAATTCATATAACATATTACCATTAAAATGTTGACGAATTATAGTTCCTATAGATCTCTTAATAATTTTAATACTATCTTTTTTAATATATCCATGTTTAGTACATATACCTTCTAAATCGTTTTTTAATTTCTTAATAAATAATTGATTATAATCTTTTGTTATATCTGATGGTTTAATATAAATATTAGTAGTAAATTTAATAGGTGTAAATAAATCAGTAGACATTATTAAGTTCTATATTAATAATAAATATCATTTTTTTTATATATTAATATAATATTAGTTTATTAAAATGTAAAATATTATAAAAAAAATAATCATATCAGTATTCTTTTAATCTACATAAATTTATAATCAGATAATGAAATTAATTCTTGATTATCAACATAAACTTCATTAATATATTTTTCTAATATTTTATCTAATACAATTTCCGGATTAAAATCATCATATTCCATAAATATTTTTAATAATTGTTCTGAAAATCCTGAAATTATAGCAGTATTTTCTATTTTTGAATCTACAGGAAAAGATTGAGTATTATCTGAATTTAAATTCCAATAAATTAGTTTAGGTACTTTATAGTTATTATTTATAAAATTTTGACTAAAAGTATCATATAATAATTCTAATTTAGTATCATTTTTATCTTTTTCAATTTCTTCATTATAATTATAATTTTTGATTGCTTCATCAAATTGCATATCAGATAATATAACTAGTTTTTGGGGCATATCAGAATCGGATAAAATATTTTGTTTTCCATAATTAATAATAAGATCCGCAATAGATTCAAAATTAGTATTGTATCCCCAATTTGCTTTTCTAATACATTCTACTTGTTCTTTTAATGTTTCTCCTTTTATTTCATGAAATTCTGGAGTTTCATGAAAAGTAATTACCTTATTTTTAAAAGAACCTATCGTACAATTTGAAATAAGTAATCCGAGAGCAATTGCTACTTGTGCTGGTATACTACCATTTTTAGCATTAAACATTGATCCCGAAACATCAACTACAGAAATTAAATTATTAAATAATTTACTTGATTTCATTTCTTGTAATATTGTTTTCCATTGAGATTCAATAGTATTATCGATTTCTGCATTTTCGTTTGTTAAATAATAATTTACTAATTCATGTGGTAAAATACCAGTTACATTAATTTTTGTATTACCTGACATTACATTATTTAAATATTCGTTATATCTTTCTTGATCATGTTTCATAAATGCATTTTTAAATTTTTTAGAAGCAATTGCAGGAACGTTTTTATATTCTATTTTATTCCACTCATTATTGCACATTAATTTTTCAATAATATTAATTTTATTTCTTAAAGGTGTTAAATACATTTTTCTATAAAATTCTTTATATTTATTTTGAAATTTATATTTTTTATTAATTTCATCAGAAAGTTCGTTACTATTATCTAAAATAGTATAAATTTTTAAAGCAATTTTTTCAGAAATATTATTTTTTTTATCATATTTTTTATTTTCACTAGGAGCCCATTTAGCACAAAGAGAAATTGGTTCATTGAGTTCTAAATTTTTTTTATCTTTAATTAATTGTTCTGCAATTAATTTAATTTCAAAATCATATAAATCTACATATTTTTTGGTTAAAATATCATTCCAGCAACCATATTTATTAATATAATTATAAATATTACCTTCATAAGTTTTGGTCCAATAATTTTTTTTTAACCATTTCATAGCATCATTGCTAATTTTTTTCTCTTTTTTTCCATTTTTTCTATCTCTACAATTAAATATTATTGCAATAGTTTTATATGGATTAATTTTCATACATTCATTCATATTATTAGATAATTCTTCATATGAATAATCTCTTCCTATATTTACAAATAAATCTAAAAATATATTATTTGTAGTTTTTAATGCAATACCATTATTATCTGTTTTAGAATATATTAGATAATCATTTTCATTGAGATAATAATTATTTTCATTGCCATAGAATAGATTAGTAAAACTTTTAAGAATGTAAGAAAGCATTTATTCTTATAATAATAAAGTTAATATCATTTTTTTTTATATATTTTTTAATTTAATAATGGTTTTTCATGTATTAACTTTTTTATAGTAGAATTATTTTTATCATAACATAAAAATAAGATTTTTTTTAATTCAAATAAATTATAATTTGCATTTATATCAATTTTATTAATAAAATCATTTAAAATTTTTTCAATTTTTGTTTTCATGTTAATATAAATATATTATATAGTAAATATCATTTTTTAAAATATATAAATAAAAAATGATTTAAATATTTATAATATATTAATTTAGATATGTTTAAGAAATATTTATTTGACCCTAAAGATCCTACAAATAAACATTCATTCGAAATATATGATGTAGATTTATCTATTATTAATTCTATTAGAAGAATTATTTTATCTGAAATTAGTATTCCTGGAATGATAGGAGAAAAAGATACAACAATAAATATTATTAAAAGTAATGGACCATTACATAATGAATATTTAAGTCATAGAATAGGAATGATTCCAGTATGTTTAAAAGAAGCCGAAATAGATACATTTGAAGATAATTCAATAATATTAGAATTAAATGTTGAAAATAATACTGTTAATAATATTAATGTTACCACTAAGAATATTATTGGAAAACGTAATGATAAAGAAATAGATAAAAAAGAATTATCTGAAATATTTTATCCAAATATGGTAACTAATGATAATATTTTAATTACACGATTAAGACCGGGTGAATATTTACATTTTACTGCAAATGTTGTGAAAAGAAATGGAAAATATAATGCAGCATTTAACCCGGTTTCATTGGCATCATTTTCATTTATTACAGATAAATCAAAAATTACAAAAGAAACTAGTATATTAGATAAAGAAAGAGCATATTATGTGGATGAATATGGTGATCCGAATGCAATTAGATTTGAATTAGAAGTAATTAACAAATATATCACACCGAAATATTTAATAAATAAAGCAATAGAAATTTTAACAGATAAATTAAATAATCTTATAACTAAAATTAAAACAAACGAACATACTGTTAAAAAATATAATGATTTAGATAATACATACGAATATACTATTAATGATGAAGATGATACATTAGGAAATGTTATCCAAGCATTTATATATAATAAATTTGTAAGAAAAAATGAAAAAATATTAGATAACGTTGAATGTACATATTGTGGATATATTTGTCCTCATCCTCTAAAAAATATATTAAATATAAGAATAACATTACCCGAACAAAATAATGAAAAAGTTTTTAATGATTTTTTGGAATATAATTGTTTAGCGTTAATAAATCAATTAGAAACAATTAAAACTGAATGGAATATATTTTTAAAGAAGGATTAAATATGTAATTATTTTTTTCATTCAATCTATTAAGATTGAATTAAAATAATAAATATGGATATAGAAAATAATAATATTACAGAACAAATACCTATTTTAGAAGAAAATGAAGACGATGATGATGAAGATGTTATATATGATAAAATATATATAGATGAAGAATTACCAGAAATAGAATATTATGAAATTTTAACATTTGATGAAATAATTAAAGATAATCCTACATTTGTTGCATTTACAAAAAAAGAAATATATAATGAATTATATGAAGTTTTTGATAATGCAAATAAAACAAATAATTTTGTAGATTTATTTTATAGCATAGTAGATGAAGAAAAAATTAATACAAATAATTATGTATTAATAAGTGATTCAATAAAGAAAAAATTTAATGAAAATGATGATAAAAAAGATCCAGAACAAGGATTGCGCGAATTTATAGATAGTTTTAAAAGAATTAATAAATTCAAAGATTTAGATTTAGCAAAAAAAGAAAAAAATAAACTTTTTTTTACTATTATATATGATGAACGATCTAGATTAGTTCGTTTTAAACCAGTTAATAAAACTAAAATTAAAATAAATAACAATGAAAATGATTATATTTTATTGAAAGATGATGACACAAATATTCCAGTAGATCAAATTTATTATAGTGTACCTAAATCTAGTAAAAAAGATTATTTATCAGATAAAGTATTATCATACTTAAATAAAAATATAGATTTAGAAAAAATAAATACAGAAATTATAGAAAATAATAATATAGAAAATGAATTAAATAAAGTAAAACCTAAAATTGAAAATATATTAAAAGAATTAGATATAGAAGAATTAAAAAAATTAGAAGAATTAGATTATAGTTCACTTGAAATTTTATTAGATAAATTTGATTATAATTTAGATAAAATGAATTTAAACGATGTTGAAATATTAAATAAATATATTTCTGATATTTTTTCAGACAGTAAAGAAGAAAAAATTAATTTAAAATCATTTAGAATTAAATTACTGAATATTGTTAATAATAAAACATTATTTTATGAAAAAAATATAAATATTTTAAAATTATTAAAATTCAGTGATAAAGATAAAGAAGAAAATGATATTATTATTGATAAATTAGAAGAGGAAAGAAATTCAATTGAAAATCCAGAATTATTATATAATAATATTAATGATATAACAAATGCTATTTATAATAATGATGTTGATGAAAAAGCAATTATAGAAAACATTCGTAATATTATGAATTATCAAAAAATAGATAATTTAATTAAAACAATAAAAGATTATAATATAAATGATGTTGAAAAAATAGAGGAGTTATATTTTATAGAAAAGAAAAAATATGAATTAATGCGTAATTTCAGTTATAATTTGTATCAACCACCCTTAAAATTTTTAGATTTTTCAAATGAATTATATGAAATTAAAGTTGGTAATGATAATAGCAGATATAATATTAATAATAATAATAATGATGATATAGACCAATTTATAGATTATGATAATAAAGATGATTTAGATGATATGAATGAAATAGATAATTTAGATTTAAATTATTTTAATTATAATATTAATATATTTGATAAATATATTCAATCTCCTAATTTTAGATATGCTGAAGGATTTAAAGAATATCTTAAAATTATATTACCAATAATTGATAAAATACAAAATAAATCTAAATTAGAAATTGATTATAATATATTATGTAATAATTTATATAAAAAATTCAATAATTTACCAACAAAATTTTTTATATTAAAAAATAAAATTCATGAATATGATAACACTATATCTGATAAAATTATTAATGATATTTGTAATATAAATAGTAAAATATTTACAACTGATTCTAATTCAATAAAAAATATAAAATTACAAATTAAATTACAAATAAATCAATATATTGATACTAATATTGATAAAATACTAGAATCGTTAATTGAATTTAATGAACTGCATATAAGTGTTATTAAAAATTTAATAAATCATGCTCTTGCTATATGGATTCTAGAAATACAAAATTCTATTATAAATGGAACTCATGTGCATAATTATAATTTAAATTATATACATCTATGGTCTGATATTGGATATCCATTGGTAAAAAATAAAAAAGTAGGTGTAACTATTTATTTATGTGATATAAGTAATAGTATATTTCAAGAAAATGAAGAAATAAATATTTATAATATTGATAAAAATATAATTGATATAGTTACCAAAATAATAGAAACAGAATATAATGATATATTAAAAGAATTAGAAAAAAATAGCACTGATCTTAAAACTAATTTAATTAATAGAAATAAAGGCAAAAAATATCAAGTTAATTTAGTTGAAAATTTAAATGAATTTAAAAAAACTAAAACAGTTTCTTTAAAAGATAAAATGTTAGCAAATTATGTTAATGCATTAATATATATGCCTGGTATTAATTATAATAGAATACATAAATATTTACTAGGTTGTTGTTTACAACAAATAAATAAAGACTTTTCTCCAGATAGTGATTTAATTGGTAAACGTAACGATTTATTAGCAGCGAAAACATATTTTGCAAAAAATAGAGAAAATAATAAACCAAGAGAGTATTCATTTATTCCTTTTAAAGAAAAAGAATTTGATGAAATTATAGATGATAATATTGATGATTATTATAAATACACTAAATTAAATTATGATATTTTTTATTCATCAGAAAACTTTAATTATGATATCTGGTTAAATAGTTTTAATGATGATAAACAAAATAGATTATTTACAGAAAATAATTATATAAATATTTATAAAAATGGAAGTAGTGAATATATAAAAATTATAAAAAAATATTTAGAATATTTTACTAATACTATTAATAATAAAAAAAGTACTATAATTACACATTTTATAAATAATATTAATAGTATTAATTATAAACAAGTTATTTATAATTCTTTATATATATTATCTAAATCATTTTATTCTTTAGATGATAATGATGCATATTATGAAACTGATTATAATATATTAGATGATTCAATAAAATATATAAAATATTTAATATCAGAATTTAATAATCTTAATAAAATTACTGATAATAAAGATTTAACAGATATTCAAAGAGCAAAAGCATATATATGCGTTAAAGCAATGTGTTGTCCTTATAATCCGGATCATATTATAGGCGATAAAATGAAATTATATATAGATACAGATGACAATAATAAATATATAGAAAAAATTAAAATTATACATAAAAAAACTATGAATTTATTAAATTATTCTAAAATTCCAACTTTTAAAGAAAATCAAGATTTTTTAAATAGAATGAGAGAAGAATTTAAAAATAGAAAATTAGATGTTTTTGATAAACAAACTGAAGAACAAAGAAAGGTTTTTAATGAACTTACTAAAATTGGTATTAGAGTTGAAAATTTAGATGATAATATATTTAATGACGACCAAGATGTTAATCCTGATATACCTATTTATAATGGTGAAGATGAATTTAGGATGAATACTGACAATAATGATGATAATGATCCGGATGATTTAGATCGCGAAGATCATGGATTTATATATTCACAATAAAAAATATTATAATACTTTAATATTATAGAATATAATTATGAAATATATAGATAATAGATATTTAATACTTTTATTATTTTATTTAATTGTTATTTGTATTTTTAAATATATAAAAAATACATTTTATAGATTTTTATTAATTACTTTAATTGCATTACTATCATTATATATTTTTAAAATAAATAAAAAAAATATTTTAATATATCTATTACTTACATTTTTTGCTATTTTAAGTGAAATAATATTTATTAAATATTTTTATAAAACTTGGTTTTATTATAAAAAAGAATTAATTGTTATACCATATTGGTTAATTTCATTATGGTTTTGTGCTATAGTTTTCATAATTGAAATATATAAAATTTTAACTTAATCTTATTTTTTTTAATATATATATACAATTATTAATATCATTTATCCTCTCTTTTTCCCTTTCATTAATTATTGGAATCGGTTTATAGATATTTCCTTCAAATAAATTTATTAATAAACTAAACATATTATATATACTATATTATATATACTATATTATTTATTATATATTTTTTAATATAATTTTAAAAAAATGATATATTCTTTTAGTTTTATAACTAAATAATGTTATTTTATAATAATATTATAAAATTGATTTATACAATTTATTTTTATATTATTGATATTTTTGATATATTAGTTATAAATATTATTAATTATATTAAGAATAATTATATTAGAAATCAATATTATTTATTAAGAGATTATTATGGAATAAATCATAATGTTATGAATATGTTTTTATGTATATTTATATATATAAATATTATTACAATATTTATAATATTAATAAAATTATTAAAATTATTAAATAGATTTATTAATAAAAATTTATACTAAATTATTTATTAATATGATTTATCCTATATTATTTTTTTATTTTCAGGTAATAAAATATCCTTTTTAATATTTAATTTGTATTATATAATAAAAAATGATTTTTATGATATGATAAATTTTATCATAATCATGCGTTTATTCATGTTCTTTTTACTATTAATCATGGTAAATTTTAGTTATACCAGAAATATTATAATGTCAAGATCAAGTGGTTGTTATTGTCGTTTTAAAATTCAAAAAGAAAGAGATTTGGCTATTGATAATTATAAAGAATTATCTAATGAATTTAAAAATTTCAAAAAATTAATTACTATTAGTAATTGTAATCCGGGTTTTGCTATTGATTACAAAGCTTCAATTAATAATCAACATAATAATCTAATATGTAAAAAGTGTAAAAAAAATTATTATAGAACAGCTCATAATAATACTTGTTTACATTGTCCCGAAGGATATATTTCTAATAGTAATAATACAGTTTGTTTTCGTTCTAAATTAGAAAAAGATATTCATAGTTATTGTCCTAAAGGTACTGTAGTTGGCAATGATCCATATGCAGAATATGGTAATAGTTGTATTAAATGTAATTCAAAAAAAAGAGAATATATGTCTAACTTAAATAATGAAGATTATTGTAATATATGTCCTTTTGGATCTATAATACGTAATAATATTTGTTATAAATGTCCGATTGGTTATTATGAAGAAAATAACAAATGTTTAGAATGTCCTTATGGATCATATAATGATATTGAAGGTAGTTCTAAATGTAAAATTTGTAATAATTATAAATCCATATCATATTACAGTATAGGAGGTACAAATTGCGATGATAGTATATTTTATACATTAACAGATAAAATAAATGAAAATTTAATTGATACAAAAATATTTAGTTATCCTATTATTTCGGTATCACAAATAGCATTTGCAAATTTATATAATAACAGAATAAATATTGTAAAATATGGAATGATTACTAGCATTCCATTAATTGGTTATTTTACAACATTATATTGAAAAATTTATAATTTATTAACATATATATGTAATATATATAATAAATATAAAATAATACAATTAAAATTAATGATAAAAATTAGACTTATTTTTTTATATTTTATTAATTTATTCTTTGTATTTTTTCCATTATATGGATATGGTATATATAATTCTGATATTATATGTTCTTTATAACAATAACTTTCTTTAATTAAATCTGATAATGAACTTGTATGAACTATTAAACCAGTTACTTTATTATTTTTTTTATTATTAATAACATAACAATCTAATAATGTTCTAAAAAATCCTGATAAATGTTTTTGTGATATAATTGAATTATATGCTTTACATTGAATTAATAATATATTATTATTATTAAGTTTACATATAATATCTACACCAGTATCTAATAGAACATTATAATTTCTATAATTTTTATTTGTATTATATTTTTGTTTAATAGTTTGTAAATCATTATTTAATATTATTCCAGTTTCTATTAATAAATAATCTGGGACATTTTTCCACAAATAAGCTTCTTTAATATTATAAAAATCTATTAATTTACTTAACACATATTTTTCATATTGAAAACCTTTAATGCAATTATAATCAAAAAATTTTATATGTTGAATATAATCATAATTAAGCATTATTATTACATATTTAATTATTAATTTAATTTTTAAATATAATTTTAAATTTAATTTATTATCTATTTATTTTAAAAAAAATTTATATTTAAAAAAAATAAAAAATACATAATATATATTATTAATTATAACAAACTATTAATATAATTTAATTGTGTTTCAAAAGTTATTTTATTTCTATATAATTCGACTTCTTTATCATAATCATTTAGATTTTCAATATGACCCCATCTTTCAATCCGATCTCTCATTTTATTTAAATCATCTAAATATACATTTAGAACTTGAATTTGTAAATTAGTATTATAAACATGATTTTCATATGTATTAATTGTTGCATTTTGATCATCTTTATTTTTTTTTAAAACATCTAATGTATTATTAGCTTCTTTTAAAAGAAATAGTAAATTCATATTATTATCATTCGAAATAGAGTTATAATTAAGTGCATTATTATAACTATTAATTTCACTATTAATTAATTCAATTTTAGTATCAATATGATTCATAATTTCATTATTAAAAGATAATGTTTTTAAGAAAATATCATATGAAATATATTTTTCATTAATATTAGCAGATATTTTACTAATTTCGTGATTAATATTTTTAATTTTTTCAGTAAAAGTATATTGAGACATTTTACAAGATAAAAAAATGTAAAATAATCATTTTTTTTTTATTAATTCAAAATATAAAATTTTTATAAATAAGAATTAATAAAAAAAAAATGATTTTTAATAATAGTTAAATTATTATAACAATAATGGCTTTCTCAAAGAACATTGAAACACTTAATCTTGATTATATTACTAATAATCATAAAATCAATTTCGATATTTCATTTGGAATGGCAAAAGATTCTGCATATTCAAGTGAATATTATAGAAAACGTTTTAATGATAATTATAATATTGAACTTTATGAATCTGGAGAAGCAAATACCGATACATATCAAAAAGGATATCGTCTAGTAGCGAATGAAGGTCCTATTTCTATTAAAATTTCAAATATACAAATTATAAATAGAAATGAAGATTATGATTATGCCGTAGGTTTTGCACTAGATAATGATGAACCGAAATATAGATCTGAATCTGATACAATTCCATATAATATTGAAAGAGATGGAACATTATGGACCATTCCTGCAAATGAAAATAAAGAATTTTATTTCGATCAAAATCCAAATGCAAAGTATCAATGGGTGGTCAAGGAAGCATTAGAAAAAGGGTATGTACCAACAAAAGAAGAAAAAGAACTGGGTATGGAAGAAACAACGGAAAAAACTGGTTTATTTTATCTAACATTTATGGTTTTTAGAAAAAATAAAACATATGTTCCAAATGATGAAGTAATTACAAGAGGTATTACGCGTGGTGGAAATACTCGCGGGGGAAATACTCGTGGGGGAAGTACTCGTAGTATTTCTAATACACAAGAAGATAGTGTATTTGGTAGATTTGGATATGGAAATGAAGCAAAAACATCATCTAAAGTATCAGAATATAAATATGTAGAAAATACAGAAAAATATACATTTCCAATCCGAACAAGAATTAATACTAATAGTATTAAAAGTGATATTAATTGTTCTCAAACAATTAGAGGAGCAGAATTAAATACACTAAAAAAACAAACAATGACAGTACCATTTTAAAAATTATGAGGTTTAATAGTATTATTTTCAGAAATATTTTTCATAAAAAAATTTTTAACATATAATTGATCTTCATTATATTTTTTATTTTTTAATATTGATTTGGTATCATTTTTATTATAATAAGGTGTATTAATTTTTTTAATAAGTATATCTGAAATTTTATTATCAACATAAGTATCTGAAATATCAGTTTGATTATCACAAGTTTTATTACAATCATCTAATATACTTTTCTTATTATGATAAGAAACAACATTATCATAATTAATATCTTTTAAGAATGTATTATTTATTATATCATATTGATTAACACTACCAATAATGTTTAAATAAATAATATAAAATTTATCATTATTATAATAAAGAATTAAATTAACATGCTTGCCATGTATTTTATTATTTCTATATAATAATAAATCAATATTAAATAATAAATTATTAGAATTATTGATATTAACCTTATATTTATTTAAAGTATGATAAATATTATTTAAAGAATTTTCTTTTAGGATAATATTTAAAAATTTAATAAATTTTTTGTATATAATTTCATTGCATTTATCCGGATTTTTCCATATGGACCATTTAATATTTTCTGTAATTTTAAATAAAATTTTTAAATTATTATTTATTTCTAAAATTTTATATAATTTTTCTTTAAACATAGAATCATTATATTCATAAGAATCATTATTTGAATTAATAAAATTTAAATCATTTGAAGGATGTGAATCAATTACATACTTATTATCAAAATTAAATTTATGATTTACATAATATTTAGCGAAAATATTTTTATTATTATCATCGTGAAATAATGTAAAATTTTCAGTAAATTTTTTTGAAAAAAATATAAAAAGCGCTATTATTAGAATTAATAATAGTAGATTTTCCATCTTTTAATCTCCTTATTTATAATATTATAATAAATTAAGATAGAATTATAATATGTATTCAAGAAAATATATTATAATATTAATATATATAATACTTGTTTTAACCATTTTTTTATTTAAACCTTCAATGATGTTCGACCACGATGGTAATATTAAACATTTCGGATATAATAATGAAAATAATATGTCATCATTATTGAGTATAGAAATAGTGTTACCACTGTTAATAATAATATCCTATATATTATATTTAGTATTACAATTAATAATATAAACAATTGGTATTAATTAAAAATAGTGATGAATTTGAAAGAAAAAATTATTAAATTAATTAATAATACGGATGTAAATATATCATTTAATAGCTGTATTATAATATATGGAAATTCCGGAATAGGTAAAACTTATAATGTATATAATATATGTAATGAATTAAAATTAAATATTATTAATATAACATTATCAAATGTATCATCTTCAATTGAATTTGAAGATATATTGTTTAAAAGTGTTACAGCAATAAGTTTTATGGATATAATATCAAATAATGCAAATAAAAAGAAAATAATAATTATAGATAATTATGATATATTATTATCAATAGATAGAACAATAAATACAACTTTATATAATATATTAAATAATAAAAAATTAAAAAATATAGCAATAATATGTATTTGTAGTAAAGATTTATTAAAAAAATTAGGAAATATAAAAAAAAAATGTGAATTAATAGAATTTGTAAATCCATCTGATGAAGAAATTACAAAAATTTTATTAGAAAAAGATCGGAATTTAAATAAAAAAGAAATTACGGATATAATTAAAAAATCAAATAATAATATAATTCAGTCTTTGTTTTTATTAGAAAAAAAAAATGAAATTGTAAAAATTGATAATATTGATAAAATTTTAAATATAGAATATTTATATGGAAATGAATATGATAGACATATAGTTACTAAAATAATGTTAACAGAATCATGGTTAATACCACTTAGATTTCATGAGAATTTAATAATAGAATTAAAAAATAGAAAAGCAACGATACAAAATAAAAATGAATTATATAAAAATTTTATATATGATCTATGTTTATTCGATGTTTTAATGAATAATAATGCAATAGAATCAGCAATTGATATTATAGTATCACATGTATATTTTTTATCATTAATACCAAATAAAAAAAATATGAAATCTAATTTAGATAAGTTTACAAAATTATTAAGTTATTTATCATTACAAAAAAAAAATATAAAAAAAAGTTTTAATTATAATAGCCAATTTTTTCATATAGGTAACTATCATATAAATTCTATTAACATAAATTTATATTCTTAAATTAGATAGAATAAATATAATGAATAATATACCTCAAGGCCAGGATGACAGTATATTTAAATCACCTGATTTAGGAAATGAAACTCTTAATAATACAGTAAATAATTTAAAAAATAAATCAAAAGAATTTTATAATAATTCGTTATCCTCAGTGCAAAATTCTGTATCACAACTTCAGAATATTACAAATAGACCAGAAACAATAATCGGTTTAATTATTGTAATATTAATTGCATTAATAATTGCATATGTTATGTATAATTATATAGCAAATTCATTATTTAATCAATCAAGATTAGTAGTATCTGCAACAAAATTACCAGTTATATGTAATATTAAAAATAAAATAGAATTAGATCGTAAATTACCATCAGGTAATGGATTAAAAAGAACATATACTTTTTGGATATATATTAAAGATATGTCTCATCAATATTTCAAAAATGTATTATATATTGGTTCAGAAACTTCATTAAAAGATCGCTCACCACAAATATTTTTAGATAAAAATAAGAATAAATTATATATTAGATTTAGTAAAAAATATAGTAATTCTCCGGGTTATGTTGATGAAAGCGATGTTTTTGATAATAAGGAAGATCAACCTTCAATCGAATCTATGTTTAGTCAAGATATAGATAATGGTAGTTGCGCCGAATTTAGAAAATATATGGAACAAGGTGTATGTATTGAATATGTTCCAATTCAAAGATGGGTTCATATTGGTATAGTTGTTAATGATTATGGTACAAGCACTGGCGGAAGTATTACTACATATGTTGATGGAGATTTAGTAGGTGTTGCAGGTCATGGTGAAGAATGTAGAGGAATTTGTGGAGATGGACAAAATCCACATACATATAATTTAACTGATCTAGATTTAGATAGAACAGATAATTTAATTATAGGAGGATCACATGATGTAGATAATAATCCAGGTTTTGCAGGATTATTATGTAAATTTACAATGTTTAATTATGATTTAAATGACAGAGATATCCATAATAATTATAATGAAGGACCAATTGATAATATAATGGCAAAATTAGGTTTAGGGGCATATGGATTACGCAGTCCAATATATAGAATATCATAAAAAATTTATTTATTTTTAAAAAAATTATATACCATTAATAGAGATAATAATTAAATGATATCAAATATTATTCAAGTATTTTTAGGAATATTTATAGTATTAATTTTATTATTTATAGCATATATGGTATATAATTATGAAAGAATTGATACTTTAAGAAATGCAAGTAATGTTAAAAAAAAAATTCCTGTTTTTAAAGGTATATATGATTATGCTACACATTCGGATGTAGAATATAATACATATAAAGAAAGTTCTAATTCTTTTAGAAATTTAGTACCATCTATTAATCAAACGGGTGGTGCCGAATATTCATATAACTTTTGGTTAAAAATAGATAGAACCAATATATTATTAGCAAATAGTCACGGTGATGATATTTTACTATTTTTGAGAGGTAGTAAAATACAATTACCATATAGAGAAACAACAACGCAAGCAAATTGTTTATTAAAAAAAAGAGGTAAATATATCTTAGTTAAAAATCCTTTATTAAGAATGAAAAAAGACGGTACATCTATTATTGTCGAATATAATACACTAAGTGATCCAGATTCTTATAGATTTGATGGCAATACTTTAGTTAAATGTGATACCGGTAAATGGGATGATAGAAATGCAGGATTATTAGGAATATATGATATGAATTCATCGGAATATGACAATAAATGGTTTATGTTTACTTTAGTATTAAAAGAAATAACACCTGAAAATGATATATTAAATAAATTTAAAACTTCGTGTAAAATATATTTAAATGGCATTAAAATGTTAGATAGAGAAGTTGAAGCACCTTATAATGGTACAACAGATGGAATTCCCGGTTCTGCCGCTATGAAACATAATAGAGCTCCTTTATATTTAAATCCTGGTAATTTGTTATCAATGAATCCTATAAATACTGATAATAAAATTTTTGATTCAACAGATAATAGTCCATTACAAATGGCTGATTTATCATATTATAATTATGCTTTAGATAGTGATGAAATTAAAAGTATATTTACTTATGGATTTAATAAATATCCATATACTCCTCCTACAAATGCTAAAGCAAATTTATATCCAATTGCCAATATAGATTTAAATAGTACTAGAACTAAAGTAAAACCATATTAAATATATAAAAAATTTAGATAAATATATATATATATATTTTAATAATGGGCGGTGGTTTATTGCAATTAGTTTGTAGGGGCCAACATGACAATTATTTATGTATTAATCCAGATATGAGTTATTTTAAACACGCTTGGAAAAAACATACAAATTTTGCTATAGAAAATGTACAATTAGAATTTAATACATTACCAACAATTGATCCAGATATTATAGATGGTGAATATATATGTAAAATAAGTAGAATTGGTGATTTATTAAAAAATCTTTATTTTCGCTGTACTTTACCAAAAATATATTCACCATCTAATTTGGCATTTAAATGGGTTAAAAATATTGGTAATATATTAGTTAAAAAAGCAACCATAAAATTAGATGGTTCTCCCATAGATACTTTAACAAGTGATTGGTTGAATATTTGGAATGAATTAACAATTGATACAGACGGTTTCGATAAAATGATTGGTAATGTTCAAGAATTAAATAATCCATCTTTAACAAGTTCTAAAAAAGTAATTATTAATAATAATAAATTTTTTTATAATTATTATCCAAATTCTTCTATTCAAAATAATATTCCATCTATTGATGAATATAATTTGGTAATACCGTTACCATTTTGGTTTACAAAAAATCCATCTTTGGCATTACCATTACTTAGATTACAATCACAAGAAATAACATTAACAATACAATTAGAAAATTCAGAAAATTTATACACAGTTTATTCAAATGATTTAGAAGAAAATATAAGTTCTTTATTTTATAATCAAATTTATTCTAAAAATTTACAAAGTGGTATTAAAAAAAGAGAGCATATTAATATTAAAAAATTTACTAAGTCATTGAATATTAAACCATATATAGAAGCAGTTTATGTATATTTAGATGTAGATGAACGCAATGAAATTTTTAAAAAGAGTACTATATCTTATATTGTAGAACAATTAGATATAACTTCTCAAAATATAATACAAAAATCTTTTAATAATACTATTATTAATATTAACGCTAAAAAACCTACTAAAGAAATTATCTGGATTACAAGACGCGATGATTATATATCTAATTTTAATGCTCATTGTAATTATACTGCTTCTATAAGATATGATGATTCATTTGGTATAATGGATAGGGCTTCTATTATATGGGATAAAACTAAAATTATTGTTGATGATAAAACTTCTGAATTTTATAATAAAATTCAACCATATCAATGCCATACAAATGTGCCAAAATATAATGGTATGTACTTTTATTCATTTGCATTAAATCCAGAAAAAAATAATCCATCCGGTTATTATAATGCATCGGCAGTAGAAACACAATTATCAATATATACAAAACATTATGATGATAATAATTCAAACTTTAATTTAAATATTAAACTTAATAAAAATAATAAATTTACTGAACTTAATTTAGATAAAAATATTAAAAATTATTTAATTGATATTTATTGTATAAGTTATAATGTATTTGAAATTATTGGAAATACTGCAGGATTAAAATTTGCATAATTTATTTTTTATATTTAATAAATAGATATTAATTATTTAATGGATCTTATATTTTTAATTATATGTATTATATTAATTTATTTAATATATTATTTAATTAATTGTATTCAATCTTTAAATAAAGAACTTAAAGAAGTAAAAAATAAATGTATTTCTACTAAAAATAATGAAAAATTAAAAGTAGATACACCAGATGTTAAAGAAAAATTACAAGAAAATACTATTGATACATTAGATTTTTTAAAAAAAATTTTTTCTAAATAATTTATTTTTTTAAAATTTTATAAATATAATATAAAATTATTACTATTATTAATATTAACAAAACTGTTAATATATAACTTATATAATAAAATATTTTAAAAAATAGTTTAGGATCTTTATCTGCAGATAAAAGCATAGCTATTTTTAAATAGAATTTTCTTATTATATCACAAACAGGCCAATTTTTACTATTATCTGTATCTTCAATTACTTGATATGATAAAGGAATATTGTAATAATATTTATTCATATTAAATTTATTTTGAAATATATCCCAACAATTAATTGTTTTATAATTATATTTTAATATTTTTTCTCTATATTTTTTTGAAAATATTACAGAATGTGTATAAATATTTAATAAAGCATGATATATATTATTATTATAAGGTATAAATATAAATGGAAGTGTTCCTAAATAAAAACTAAAAGATGTATTTTTTTTTTTTAATAAAAAATTATCTATATCCTTTATTATATTTTTATTTTTTATATTATTATCGAATAAATAATCATCTTCTAATATTAAAATATTATCATAATTTTGTCTTTTTGCATGTTTTAAAATATACATATTACAATCAACTAAATCTTTAGCTGTATTTGTTATATATTTATCTTTTTCACATTTTTTCCACCCTTTATTATATAAAATATAGACTTTTTTTGTTGGTTTATTTTTTTTAAGTTCATTTTTAATATTTTCATATCTTTTTGTATTACCTTCTAAAAATATTATATATGTTGCATCTATTGATTTATCAAATAAACCATTATCATATTCTGTTAATTTTAAATTATAACATTCATTATTCATATCTTATTATATCTATTAAATATTATAATTTATAAAAAAAATATCTAATTTAATATCCATGATTTTTTATTAAAAGTCTTCTTATTTGTGCTTCATGATCTTATGGTCTTTGTACTGGTCTATGTTTAAATCCTAAATTCAAATTTATTCCTTCTTCTCTTGCTCTTTTTAATTCATTATCAATAGCTAGTTGTCTTGCTGTCTATCTGTTTCTTTTTTGTTGTAGTGTTGGTCCACGAGGTGGTATTCTATAATTTTTTTTTCTACGTACTGGAAAAAAACCTGCACTATATCTAAGTTCCTGATATGGAGAAACATTATTTCGCGAAATAGTAGTAACTCTTCGTAATGGATAATTATCAAATGTTCTTCTTTGTGTTGATCCCCATGTGATATTCCTTGCAGTGCCTTCTAAATCCATATGTTTTTTGAAGTCGTATTTTTTAAATGCGGATTTTTGAGGAAAATATGATGATATTTTAAATTTTTTGGGTTTAATTACAATATTTTGAGTTCCAAATTTTTCGCTTATTCTTTCTTTTACTGCAAGTGGATCAATAGATTTTTTTTTACTTTTAGTTGGTATCTTTTTAACTCCACCTTTCATTTTTTTATTATAATATTTTTTATAATCTTTTATAGAAACCATTTTATTCTTATATCCGGTTTTAGTCCGGGTTTTTAATTTACAATACAATTTTTTAGATTTTTTTTTAGTATAAATTTTTATTTTTTTATTTAAAACAACCTTATTTTTTAAGAATTTATATTTACTCATTCTATTATATTACATGATTTAAAATATTATAAAAAAAATATATGAAAATCAAAAATATTGATAATAATACATCGCATAACATATTTTTTATATTATTATGTATATAATGAATTAATTATAATTAAAATTACCCATGGATATAAACTTGATAATTCCGGATTTATTACATTTTTTTGAGTAACAAATTCATAATAAGTAAACCACGTACTTATTACCATGGATAATCTACCAATATTTATTTCATTATATTGTATAAATCTTTTATCAATATCTGATTTAGAATTATAAATATTTAATGGATCAAATGGAGATATATTATTAGTATTATTTTTTTTTGTGTTAGTTAAATCAGATATAGAAATTAAACTATTTAATTCAATTAAAAATATATATAATAATGTAAATATATAAAAAATCGGATGAATTTTATTTAAACCACCATTAAAAATAGATGGTACTAATTCATTATTTACTAACAAATTTTCTGAATATAATTTATTTGCAAGTATAGGATGAATACTCTCAGCTGATATTCTACCAATTATAGCTAACATAGCAATTCTAGAATGTTTTAATTCAGAATCTTTTAAAGAAAAATTATTAATAGTGTATCTTAATATATTCGGTATTTTTTTATTAAATATTAATTTATTTGACAAATCTGTAATATTTAAATTATTATTATAATTAGAAAAAAATATACCACTTGTATTATTTTTAATAATTGATTTATTTTTAAAAGTTTTTGTATTTAGCGCTTGTTTAATATTTTCTACATAATCTGGTACTCCAATTGAACGTTTTGCATATAATAATTCTTTTCCTAAATTTTTTTTCCAATTATCATTAGTATTATTTAATTGATTATTTTTATATTTTGATAAATATAATACGCGAGAATTTTTGTATAATAATGTTTTATAATTTATATTATTAATAATAAAACAATTTATTAATGTTAAATTTAATAATAAAAGAAGATAAGATTTCATAATTATAGTATAATAAAATATAAATATACTTTTATATTATTTTAATGAGTCTGAACAATATTTACACTATTAATATTAACTCCGTAATGTTTTAATGCTTCAAATGCTGCATTATTTTCAGCTTCTTTTTTTGAATTACCAGTTGCAGTTGAAATAACAGTATTACTTTTATCTTTAATACAATATTTAAAATTCTTTACAGAATCCTTAATATTAATTTCTATTTCTAAAAATTTAGGAACATCTTGTAAATGATGTTGCATATGATAAATTAACATATCTTTATAATTTGTTTTAGATACTATAAGATCACTAAAATCAATATAATTTTCAATTATATATATAATCCATTTATAAGTTAATTTATAATCTGAGTTTGAATCTTTAAATAATGCTGCAATAAATGCTTCAAAAATATCTTCCATTATTTTATAATTATTTCTACCATTTGAATCTTCAACTTGTTTAGATATAATTGCATATTTATTAAAACCTATACTATTTGATAAAAATCCTAACATTTTACCATTTACAATTTTTGTTCTCATTTTAGATAAAAATCCTTCATTTTGATCCGGATATCTTTCATAAATATATTCTGAAATTACCATATCGAGTATAGAATCGCCTAAAAATTCTAATCTTTCATAAGACATATCTTGTAATGGTAAACAATTATCGGGGCATTTTGAATTACTATTTATAAAATCAAAATTTTTCATTGTACAATATGATTGGTGAACAAATGCAGTTCTATATAAATTAATATCATTAATTTTATAATCATCTTTATTTATACCATTATTATATAAAAATGAAGATAATGCTTCTAATGATAATATAATATTTTTTTCATTATATGGCATATCTAATACATCGATTTCTTTTGTTTTATTGTGCAATGATGTCATTTTATTCATGTTTATTTAATAATATTTCCATTTCTTAATATCATTTTTTATTTATGTGTTTTTTAAATGTTAATAATACATAAGGAATTAATATATTTTTAAAGTAAAATGTCTATAAATGATTATACACCGTCTGAAATAGAAATTCGAAATTTAGGAATAGGTCTTATAGATACTCAATATTTAGATCTTGACACACGAGAATATCTTGTTATTGGCGATACACATAATGATAATGAAACAGTTTTAGAGATAGGACAACAACATACTAATTATTGGTCTAATTATGGTCAAATGTTACCAAGAGATATTAAATATTCAATGATTGTTAATAATTCAGGTATAGGTATAAATACTTCAAGAAGTCTTTTTGATTCTAATTTTGCATTGAATAGTAAATCTGGTATATATATTGAAAACGGAGATATAGTATGTAAAGGAAATATATCTGCTAAAAATTTAACAATATTAAATGAAGAAGGAATACCTTATAATTTAAATAATATTTTAACTTCTAGTAATATTATTAATGATTTTGTTACTGCGATAAATTCAAATGTTACTATATCAAAATTTTCTCAAGGTTGGGTTGCAAATGTTCCTGGTACAAATATAAAAAAAAACAATATTTATACAGAAAATTATATTAATATTGGAGCAAGTAGTATTGATACTATTGATAATTTACATCCTGTAAATATTGTATCATCTACTGCCAATGGTACTATGGAAAATATACATATTGCAATAAAAAATAAAGCAATGTCTGAACCAAATATATATACTAATCCAGAAGTTCCTGATGAAAAATTAATTATAAATGAACCATCTAGTTTAAAAATGGGTATAATTGGTAATAATTCTGACTCACCAGCTATTATTTCAACTACTAAAGGTATGCCGTTAGAATTTCATGTATCTAAACCATCTATAGATATTAATAAATTATATAATCCAGATAATTCATATATTATTCCCAATTTAAATAATCCACAATATTCTGATTCTATTATTTCAAATTATCCTGCTATGACAATTACTAGCGAAGGTTCTGTATCTATTGGTAAAAATACTATTGATACATTTACTAGTAATAATATAAATATTGATTCTAAATTACAAGTAACAGGTGCATCTTTATTTGATAAAATTTATATCAAAGACTATAAAAGTAGTACAGATAATAATCCTAATATATTTGAATTAGATGATATTTATTATAGAAAGGTTGGAATAAACTTTAAGGCAGATCAAATAGAACCTGGAGATTTTTCAAGTGGTAATTATAAATTTAAAAATAATTTAGAAATTGAAAATGATTTAATTGTTAATAATAATTTAATTATTAATAAAGAACTTACTATACAAAGTAATTTAAATGCCAATAAAATTGTATTTAGTAATTTAAATATTAGATCAAATGATACATCTGAATTTAATTGTCCTGTTGAATTTAAAGAAATTGTTACTTATGAAGATGATGTTAATGTATCTGGAAATTTATTTTATCATGGTTATAGATTAAATGCGCTAAATATTGAAAAAATGCAAAACTTAATTGATAATGGTGATGGTACATTTGAAACAGAATTTGGTAGTAATTTAACCCAACAAGATATAGAAGGTAATGTTATACTATATTATGGTATAAATTCTAATAGTACAGTACGTATAAGTGGTAGTAATTTAGCAGTGCCTGGTAAATTAGCAATTGGTATTAATGATACAGAAAGTTTTAATAATAATCAATTAACAATTAAAAATCAAGATTTATCTAATTTTGAAATATGTATAGAAGATTCAAATACATTAGATGAATCTATTTTAAATAAAACTCATATCGGTCATATAATATTAAAAAAAAATAATAATGATAAAAGTTTAATTATAAATACAAGTCAAAATCATACTAATGATATTAAGAGAAATATATATTTTTATCCAGGTACAATAATTGATGATATAACTAAAAATAATAGTGTTGCACCAACACTTTCAATACATCAAAATAATTCTGTTGGAATTAATTTAGATATTCTAAATACTCCTACACATGCTTTACATGTTAATGGTGATATATTAGGTAATAATTTATTTATTAATAAAAATGGCATAGCACAAAAAGCTCAATTTTTCTTACAAGATGATAATTTAGTAAATAATAATGCATATTTTTTAAATATTGATAATCAAATTAATAAATATTTTATTAATTATAATAATACCAATGATACTAATAGAATAAATAAAAGCAAAGGTTTAAATATTATAGGTGGTATCAATTCTGTTGTTAATGATATACATTCTAATGGTGGTGGATATTATGAAAATAATATTAGATTAGCAACATTTAGATACATTAATGCAAATTCAATTGATTCTGAGCCAAAAACCTCTTATACAAATACTAATATATTTGTAGGAATTGATGATTTATCTGAAGAAAGTAAAAATAGTTATATTAATCCGAATAATACTAAACCTCTAATGATTCGCAATTTATCTTTAAATGATTATAATGATACAGTTATTAGATTATATCGTGGTAAATCAAATAGAACAAATAATTCGGATTTTAATAAAGCTAATTTTACAGGTATTGATTTTTGTAATTGGACCCCTATAACTGGTAATAAAAATACTGAAAAATGGTACATATATAGAAATCATAATGAATATATTCAAACAGATAATAATTATCCAGGTATATTACAATTTGGTTATACTGATAATACATATCATCCAAATAAAGCAGGATTGGAAATAATGTATAGAAGAAATAATGATACTACAATTAATACTGCAAATGAAATTACTGAAAATGATCAGCAAAATTATTATTTTATATTTAATCGTGATAAAAATACTTCACTTCCCAATGATAGTAGTATTAGTACACAAAAAACTGTTAAAATTTACGGTGATCTTGATGTTACTGGAACAGTTCATTGTGATAAAGTTATATTAGCAGGCGGCATTGAAGTTTCACAAGGTACAAATGGAACTCAAATAAGTACAAGTACTAATCAAACAAATCCTGAAGTAATACAATCACAAAATGATATAGAATTATCTGGTAATCTATTATCGTGGTTATATAGTGATAAAACAGTAATTGGTTTATATGATTCTAATATAGTAAATTTTATTAATACAAATAAAAATGATATACAAAATAATGTAGTAAAAAATACTTTAATTTATCAGGATAGTATAGATCATTCTATTGCAAGTTTTGTAAAACCATATAATAATATTAATATCGCAGATTTTGATTTAAAATTAAAATATTTTGACGATAATAATAGTTTTGATGTAAATACAGTTTCTTTTTCATTAGAATCTCATAACAATTTTACTGTCAACCCTCTTGATATAAAACCTGTTTATCCTTCTATTTTTTCATTAAAAAATAAATTAAACAAAAAATTCATATCATTTTATAATAGCATTAACAATACATATATTAATATTGGTTCTCATAATAATGTAAATTATTATAATCCATCAACTAGTAATATTTCATTACATATACAAGATTATTCTAAATATCTTTTACAATTAACAAATGATAATTCAAGTGAATTTGCCAGAATTAATTTTCATAAAAAAACAGGTAATTTAAATCATTTTTGGATTTTTGAAGGTCCAACTCACAATAATAATTTTAATATACAATATGCTAATAATAATAACAATTCTTTAGTACCAGATAATATTAATACTATTATTACTCTTAATAAAAATAAAAATATAGGAATTAATGAAATAAATCCTATATATCCTTTACATGTAAAATCAGATGATAATACTTCAATGAAATTAATTAATAATTATAGTGATACAAATAATACTTTTAATAATAATAATAATTTTTCGTTAATTGAAATTTTTAATTCTAATTTAAATATTAATTCAACATTAAATATTCTTAATAATAATATTATTTTTGCTTATAATGTTAATATTGAAAGTGATTATATACCAGATTATAATATAAATTCGAATATTGTATTCGAAGCTTTTAAAAATAGTTCTAATTATATTAAAACTATAAATTATAATAATAATAATAGTATTAAATATAATATTTTACTTCCTAATGAAATTAATAATCATAGTATTGCATTCAATCAATTAAATTCTAATTATTTTATATTTGATAATACTATTTCTACAAATTACGCTAATCCTAATATAATTGATATTAATAATGATGTTATATTACCATCTTATTCATATTCAAACGTTCATAATAATTATAGTAATATTTCTTTTAAATTAAATAATAATAATCTTATTACTAATGATTTAAATTCAAATTTATTAATATTATTTAATGGCGAAACACAAGAACGCGCTTTTAATATTAAAAATAATTATACATATTTAAATACGTTAAATTTCACAAGCAATATTACAAATTATACTTATAATTTTGATGAAACACATAATTTACATTTATATTATAACAATATTATACTTGATGAAACAGATAATGATACTAATAATGCAACAGAATTTATTATATATACTAACTCTAATTATATCGAAAACCATAATTTAAATATTTTTACAAGTAATTATTTATTATATGATCCAAATATTACAAAAAATTCTGATATAGATATTATTTTAAATCTAGATACAAATTATAATACATCAATAAATATTCCAACAACTATTTTTAATAATAATGTTAAAAATCATTTAATTAATAATTATTATGATAATAATAATTCTATTAATATTGTTAATTTAATAACATCAAATTATTTAAAAGAAAATATAATAGGAACTAAAAATAATATTCCAATTATATCAGATTTTACAGATGAAACAATATTCAATTATAATATTTCAAATATCGATTATATATTTAATAATACATCTATAAATATTAACAATAGATTTTTAGATATTAAAGTAATTAATAATTATGAAAAATATATTGATAATGTTGATAAACATTATTTATTTACTAATGTAATAAATGATATACCTCATATTATTCTTGAAAATAATTTAACTAATTATAATTCTAATTATAATATTGGCGGTATAAATAAATTATATAGCACAAATGATGGTAATTTTAAAATTAATTATGAAGATATTAATAATAATATTGATAAAACTTTAATTAATTTAAATAAAGATGGAAATATTAAAATTGAAAATGGATCATTATATGTTGATTATATTTTTGTTGATAATATTTTTGATAAAAATAATGGTAATAGTATAATTCTTAATAATTCAAATCGTTTAGATAATCAAGGTCATTTTATTACTACTTCTAATTATAATTTAATGACATCTAATATTAATTTTACATCATCTAATATCAATCTTAATATAAATGGTGATAATTTTGATTCTTTTAATATAAAAAAATCAGGTGTATATATATATGATACTATTAATTCTAATATACATAATAATATTATTAATATAGATTATAATAATGATATTATTACAGATTTTAAAAATGCTTTTTCATTATCTACTTTAGAAAATACTGTTTATACTACAATTGGTAAAGATACTAATGCAAAAATTGGTATTGGTAAAGATATAGATAATTTATTATATTCACTTGATGTAAATGGACAAATTAGATCAAGTGCTAATAATGTATTTAATAATCAAGAACCTCATATTATATTAGATACTGATGTTAGAAATGTTATTAATGGTTCAAAAATTTATAATAATAATTTGATATATAGTGATAATGGTAAATTTAAAGTTACAGCATTGAATACTTACACTTCATACGAAAAAGATTTAATTGTTTTAGATAATGGTAATATTAAATCTGATTCAATAAGCACAAATGATATACATACAAATAATATTTTTGATTTGAATGGCAATTCTTTAATTCCAGGATTTGAAAATTTAAATAATAATGAATTTATATATAATATATCTAATTTGCATATTAGATCAAGTAATGTACAATTCACAACATCAAATATTAATATTGCTATTGAAAAAGATAAAAATAATTATTTTAATATTAATAAAATTAGACCTAAAGAAATTGATGATATATTAATTGATAATATTTTATCTTTCAATATCGATACAACTTTTCCATATCTAGCAGATCAAAATATTATTTACAGTTCTTTAGTACAAATAGATAATACAACTTTCTTATCATCTGTTTATAATAATGGTGATAATTTAATTACTAAACATATTCTTAATAATTCATCTCCTACAACTGAAAGTGGTTTGGTTGGTAATAGTAGTTATACAGATGGTGATAGATTAACAGAAGCATCATACGGAATTATATCAGAAATAGTATATGATAATATTAATAACTTATTATTTATTGTTGATAAAACTCATAAACATATTCGCGTTATTAATTATTCTACAAATCAAGTTTATTCATTGGGATTTACTTATACAGATTCTTCAGACCCACCTGTTGTTACGCCAATCACTTTAAATAATCCTGTATCTTTAACTATATCTGCAGATAAAAATACATTATATTTTTCTGATAATAATAAAATTTATTCAGCCGATCTTACTTCAATTCAAAGTGCTAATTATAATTTAGATACTATTATTATAAATGATAATACAAGTGGTTATGAGGATGGTATTCAAGATAATGCTAAATTTACTTCTATTACATCAATGTATGTTGATAATTATAATACATTTTTATATGTAGCCGATAATGGTGCATATTCTATTAGAAAAATAAATTTATTTAATTATAGTGTTACTACTATCGCGGGATATCCTCCTAATAGTTTAGGATCAAGATCAGGTATTGCGATAGGAGATGGTAATGATGCACGTTTTAATAATATAAAAAAAATTATGCTATCGAATGATAATAAATTTTTAATTATTTTAGATTATTCAGAAACTATATCTAGAATATTAAGTTTAGATATTAATACTAATTATGTTTCAACAATATATTCTAGTACAACTTTAGCATTTGATAATTTATTAATTGATACTATTAATAATAATATAATTTATATTATAACATTAATTGATATTTATAAATTGCAAATAATTGATTATACTTTATATGAAAAAAATATAATATTAGATATAAGTGATAATAATAATATTTTTTCTATTACTTCTATTCCACATGATGCTATTAATATACCATATTATAGTATGGATAATGATTTTACATACAATTTTTCAAATGAAATGGGATATATTAATTCAATGTCTGTTAAAACTAATAAAAAATCTACTATTGTTCAATTTGGTACAAACAATGAATATGAAAACGCATATATAGGTATTTCAACTGAACCTGTTATCGGAACAGAATTAACAGTAAATGGTTTTATAGATGCATCAAATTTAAATATTAGCAACTGTATTAACACAACAGATTTATATGTTGATAATTCGTATTTAAAATGTGTATATGGATATAATAATACAACTTATTCTCCAAATTCATTTAATACTATATTATATGATGCAAATATTATTCCAAAAGAAGATAGTATATATAACATAGGTAGTTATAATAATAAATTTGGTGATATTTATATCGGCAATGCGAATGATATTAATATAGGTACTCTTAAATTAAAAAATACAAATGATTATTTAACACTATATAATTATAATGATGAATATACAGGTATTAATATAAATGATATTAAATTTAAAAATAAAAATAATATGAACTATAATTCTATCAATTTAGATTTTTACAATAATTTATTTAGTATTAAATCATACGATGAAAATAATAATCCTTTGGTTGGTTTTAATATTGATATTATTGAAGGTACATTTACGACTTCTAATGTTAATACTACAGGCGATATAATTTCATTGGGTATTATTCAAAGTGGTAATGCTGAATTTACAATTTTAGATACAGATATTATTAATATTAGTAATAATTTAATTAATCATTATGGATTATATAGTAGCAATATTGAAACAAATTATATTAATATTAATAATAATTTAATTTGTTCTAATAATTCTCTATTTTTAGATGATATTATTTGTGATACTAATATATTTATAAGTTGTAATTTAACTGTAATAAATGATATTAATGTTAGTAATTTATATGTTAGTAGTAATGTTATTATTAATGAAAATTTAATTAGTTCTAATAATGTTAATATATTTTCTAATTTATCTGTCGGCAAAACTATTACTGCTACAGATATAAATGTTAATGGAACTATTACTGCTGAAAATTTAAATATTCAAGGTGCTACAACTACTATATCTACTTCAACATATACAACTGAAAATCTAGAAATTATTAGTTCAACACCATTTGATGATGCTTCATTAAAAATAATTCACACTATTGATAATATTAATAATTTTAATATGCTTGAATCTAGTAACCAATATACCAATGATTATTTAATTATTGATAAAAATGCCAAAATTGGTATTAATAAATCACCTGATGTTGAATTAGATATTATAGGTGATATACGTTTAACTGGTTCTATTAATAATTTATCACATACTACTTTAAATAATTTAGAATCATTAGATGATGATATTTTAACTAAATTTCAAAATTCTTCTAATTATTCTGATAATATTAATTCTAATATATTAAATACTTCAAATTATATTAATACTATTTATAACAAACTAATTGATATTACTAATAAAGATTATCTAAGTGATCCAAAACATCCTATTGTTAAAGAATATGATAACGATAATAATCTTATCAATACTTTTTCTATTACAGATTATGTAGATAATGATATATTTTATAAATCATCAACTAATGATAATGAATATTATATTGTTTTAAGAAATAATAGTGATTATAATCAAAAACATTATAAATTATCTTTTATTAATAATTTATTAGCAGATATTTTATTAGTTGGTGGTGGTGGTTCTGGTAAAAATATTGATATAAATCAAGACTTTGATACTAGAATTGGTACTAAAGAATTATTAAAACAATTAAATCCAACTAATGATATACTTTTACTAACTACTTGTATTGATTTTAAAAATGAATATTTATTTTATAATATTGGTACTTCGATATATTATTCTTCTATATATGATTTAAATGTTTCTACACTATTATTCACTATTAATTGTAATTATGGTAGTTTTAATTCACTAAGTGTATCTAATGATTTATCTATTATTGCTGTATCTTGTCCTAATGCTGTTTATATTAATTATTTAAATAATTTTGTTTATAATAATACATTGACTGTTGGACTTTCTGGAGGGCTTAATGATCATACTATTAATTTTGGTAATATAAACGGTAATCCTAATGATGCTAGATTTAATATGCCACTTGGTATAGCATTATCAAATAATAATGAATTCATTATTGTCTGTGATATGCAGAATAATTCTATTAAAAAAATAGATGTAAATACTGGTTTTGTAACTCTAATTGCAGGTTCAACTGATGGTACTTCTGGTTTCGAAGATGATATTGGTACGGATGCTAGATTTACATTACCGATAAAAGTATGTATAACAAGTGATGATAATTTTGCATATATTTACGAATATGGTGTTAATATGCTATTTAAGATTAGAAAAATTAATTTGAAAAATAATCATGTAACCTTATTTAAAAATTTATCATCTTTTATACCTTGTCCCATAAATATAACTTTATCACCTGATAATAAAGAATTAGCAATTATTAATGCTAATGCTCAAGGACCATCCGGACAAATAGAACAACCAAAAATTAATAAATATAATATTGATAATGATACGTTTACTTATTATAATATAAATAAAACTAGTTCTCATATTCTATATGATATTGTATATACATCTGATAGTTCAAGTATGATATATTTAAGTTTTGAAAATATAGATAGTCTAATGACAGATACTGAATTATATAAGGTTTATAATAAACCTTTTGATATTATTAATACTCCAGCGCCAGGTGGTGCTGGATCTGTATTATATCGCAATGATTGTATTATTCCAAAAGGTATATATGATATTTATGTAGGAAATGGTGGTAAGAATAATGAAAATGGTTATAATACAATTGGATTTGGTGGAACATCATATGGTGGAAGTAATGCATATATTAACTATAATAATTTAAATATACCAGGTGATTATAATGGATATAATATAGAAAATTCATATATTATTGAAAATAATATATATGATAATTTAACTTATACATCATCTTATACAAATGGTGGAACTGCGGCAACTAATATAAATAGTAATTTAAATTATAATGGTTTCGATGGATTTAAAGCAAATTTTATTGAAAATGAATATCAAAATATAGGAATACCATTATATTATGGTGGTGGAGCAGGATCATATGATATAATTAATAGTAATATTGGTTTAAAAGGATTAGGTGGTGGTACAAATTCAATAAATATATTTAATCCTAATAATATTTATACATCTAACATTATACATTCTACTTCTAATTCCGGAGGCGGAGCATCAGGTGGTCTTTATAGAATTTTATCATTATATCCAATAATTGATAATATTGTTAATGATAGTGGTGAAAAAATATTAACATCTGATCCAAATTCAATTACTATAGAAGATTATATAAATATAGATTTAAATTTATACACACAAGTATCTATTTTTATTAATAATGGAATAAATCAAAAGTGTTCTGAAACAATAACAAATTTTTTAAAAGGTTCATATCAATTAATTATTAATAATAGTTCTCATACAATTAAACTTAAAGATATACAAAATAATACATTTATAATTGATTCAACTAGTATTGGTTTAATTTATAATAGTTGGAGTTCAACTAATGGTGATCCTCATTTAACTAATTCTTCTGCTTGTCCTACAGATAGAATATTAATTAATATATCATATACAATAGCAAATCAAAATGATAATTTAGATATAAATTTTGATCCAAATAATATTATTAATAGTAGTAATTTATCAATAAATGATTCATCTGTAGGTGGAAGTGGAATAGTTATTCTCAAATATGATATAAATAGAGAAGCAATTAATAGTATTGAAGATAAATTAGATAAAAGATTAAGATTATTAGAAGAATCCTTATCATTTTCAAGAATAAATAGTTATAATAATATTGTATTAAAATATTATAAAACTAATGTAAATATATTATATTCTAATATTTATTTAGATCAATCTTATAATGGTATAGTTGTAGATTTTAATACACTAGAACATAATACTGTTAACTCAAATTATAAATATGTATGGAAGATAAAATTTAAAACTAATCAATTAGAACGTAATGTAATTCCCGATACTATATCTCAAACTTTTAATTATACAACAAATTCGAATATAATTAATTTTAGAAACATACTATTTTATCCAACTATATCAGAAAATCAATATTTATATATTGACAATATTAATCTTCAAATATATGATAATGTTTATAGTCCTAGTAATAATGCTTATATATCTAATTTTAATTATAGTGTTAATATGACAACACCATCAATAAATGTTAATTACCCATTAAGTAATGATATGTTTATATCAAGACAGATAACAAGGGTAAATTCATTATATAATAATAGTTTTGTACCAAATAATAATTATTATGAAATTACTTCAAATGGCAACGAACATGTAATTTCATTAAATTATAATAGTTTATTGAGTAATGATAATCAAACAGAGTATCAATTAATTTTATCTGATAATATTTCTGCATCAATATTAATTGTTGCTGGCGGTGGTTCTGGTGGTGGCAGTACTGGTCATATGCCTGGTGGTGGTGGCGGCGGTGGTGGCGTATTATATAGTGAAACTACATTATTATCAGGTATATACAATATTAAAGTTGGCAATGGAGGTGTATCTATATCTGCTAATAATGATGTTGCTGGAACATCAGGTGCATCATCTCAATTTAATGATACTATTGTATATGGAGGTGGAGGGGGGGGGAGCAAATCAGAGAGTGGAAAAGATGGTGGAAGTGGTGGAGGAGCAGCGCAATCCTCCTCCGACGAAGCACGCGGTGAAAAAAAATTGCCATCATATGGAAGTGTAATAAATGCTGATAATTCTACATATTATGGCCAAAATGGTAATACTAGTAGTGCAACTAACACTGGTAATGGTGGGAGTTCATTATATACAAGTGATATATATGGTTTTAATTATTCATATTCTACAGGTGGTAGCGGGCAACCTTTTTATTCATATTCTGGTGGTAGCTCTTTTGGTTCTGATAGCACTTTATCCGGACAAGACGGTAATAATTATGGCGATGGTGGTGATGGTGCAGGAAATGCTAGTAATGCAACATCAGGAGCAGGACAAATGGGTGTTGTAATAGTTAAATTTACATATCCAAATATAATATTTAATACATATAACTATCATGAAATAACAGCCAATAGCAATAATTATAAAATGAGATGGTCTACTGGAAATTATGTAGATTTAATTTTAAATGAACCATATTTAGTATTTAATAACGATATTGATATATATGGTGAATGGCAGAAAAATCAATATAGTAATGGTAATTATAATCTCACAAGTAATAAATTAAATATATCATCAACCGAAGATAATAATTTTATATATGGAGATTGGATTATAATTAAATTAAACGAAAAAATAATGTTAACAGATATTGAATTTTTATTAAAAGATAGTATCGAATTAAAAGAATGGTATATTGGTGGTATTAATGATTTACCAGATAGTATAATGAATTCTTATAATAATTTAAATTCATATAAATTTAATATGTTAATACCATCATCTAGTGAAATAACACCATCGCAAAATAATACTAAAATATCAATTGCAAATTCTAACAACAAATATAATACATTTGCAATATTAGTAAATAAAATATCAGCAAATAGTAATACATTAAAGATAACAAATATTAAATTATATGCAGATAAAAATGAATGGGAATCATCATTAATTAATTAAATTATTTATAATAATTAAGAATGAAAAAGAATTGTATTTTTGTTTCAATAGCCAGTTATAGAGATAAATTATGTTCTGATACAATAAAATCATTATATGAAAATGCAAAATATCCTAAAAATATATATCTAGGTATTTGTCAACAAAATAAAATAAATGATGATGATTGTTTAAAGGGATTGGATATAGATAATTCTAGAATTAAGATAATAAGAATACCACATACAGAAGCAAAAGGTCCAACATATGCAAGATATTTATGTGCTAATTTATGGAATCAAGAAGAATATTTTTTACAAATAGATAGTCATACAAAATTTGTAAAAAATTGGGATATTAAATGTATATTATCAATTAAAAAATTAAAAAAAATAAGTAATAAACCAGTATTAAGTCATTATCCTAGAAATTTCAATGATTATAAAAATTATGATAAAAATAAAAAATTTAAACTTTCATATATTAAACATTTTTATTATAATAAATATAATATTATTAAATATGATGGTGCTAGAATTATTGATACAAAAAATAGTTTTATAAAAACTCCATTTGTTACTGGTTGTATGTTATTTGCAGAATCTAGTTTTTTAAAAGAAATACCATTTGATCCAAATCTAGATTATTTATTTACAGGTGAAGAAATTTTACATTCTTTAAGATTTTATACTTATGGGTATGATGTATATATACCAAATCAAAATATATTATTTCATTATTATATAAGAGATGATAATCCTAAATTATGGGATGATCTTAAATATTATAAAAAAAAATTAAATACACTTAATAAAGTTTCGCAAGCATTAAATTCTAAAACAAATAATGATGCTAATAAAATATTAGGTTATTATGGTTTAGGCAATATTAAAACAATACAAGATTTCAATAAATATTTAAATCTATAATTTTATTATTTTATCATTTTATCATTTCAATTAATAAATTTTTTAATTCTTGTTTTTTTTCTATATTTTTAAATTTTGTATCTTCTATTTCAAATTCAATTATCATATCTCCTTTTTTAGCATTATTTGTATAATATGGTAATCCCTTTTCATCTATTTTATATTTTTTATTATTTAAAATTATTCCAAATTTTGAAGTGTTTAATTCAATCTTATTTTCAAAATATGGAATTTCTATATCTTTACCAATAACTGAGTCAATAAAGGATATTTTACTTTTATAAATTAAATTATTTCCTTCTCTTTTTAATATTTTATTTTCTTCTATTGTTATAATTAATATTAAATCACCTGCTTCTTGATCTGATGATTTAGGTTGTTCTCCTAAACCTTTAAAAACCGTTTTAAAATTATTACTATAACCCGGATTAACTTTTAAATTAGCAGTTTGTTCTTTATAATATATTCCTTCGCCTTTACAATTTATACAATTTTTGTTAGTATTAATAATTTCTCCTGTACCGCCGCATTTATTACATGTTGATTCTGTTATTGCTTGTAAAACGCCCATATTTTTAATTTGTTTTATACGCCCCATTCCATTACATTTTTCACATTTTGCTTTACAATTAAAACAATATTTTTTGAGGTTTATTTTCATTGTATTATCTATTCCATTATATACATCTTCTAATTTAGTAACATATGTTTTTGTTATATTTGAACATTTTTGATGTTTTCTTTCATGTCTTATATCAAAATTAAAACCAAAATCTGCAAATGGATGATGAATATCCCCCATACCTCTTCCAAATCCACCCATACCTCCTCCTCTATTTCCAAAAAAATGTGAAAAAATATCTTCTGGATTTATATCACTCATAGAATTACCTTCTTCATAATTATCACCTAATTGATCGTATTGTTTTTTTTTATTTTCATCTGATAATATCGAATATGCATTTGTTATTTCTTTAAATTTACTTGCCGCATCTTCATTATTTGGATTTTTATCAGGATGATACTTCATTGCCATTTTTCTATATGCTTTTTTAATATCATTATCAGTTGGATTATCAGTTTTATTTAAATCCAATATGTCATAATATTTAAAAGTCATTATATATTTATAAATAATTATTCTATTATTTTTATATATAATTTAATTAGAGATGGCAAGTCCTAAATTGGAAGTAAAATTAGCAAAAAATATTAATATATTGAGTACATTAATCAATGATTATTGGGGTAATAAATATTTTAAATTACATTACACCACTGATAAAAAACCTATAATATTGATGGATAAAATCAAACATTCGTTATTACCATCAAATACAAAAACATTAGATATCAATGACAAAATATTATCACATATATTACATACAGATTATATTGGTTCGCAAATGCTAGAACAAATTAATATATGCTATAATGATGTAAATAATTCTTGGAATAAATTTGTTGAAATAATGCAATATGCAAGTAATTATAATAAAACTTATAATAATAGTAAATTTAAATTTAAAAATTTTGAAACGTATGAATTATTACTAGATGAAGATAATAATTCAGTCAATAAAGAGCAGATTATTTTATTATTAAAAAATATAAGTTATAATTTTCAATTATTAGGAATATTTATTTTAAAATATTATAAAGAAATTATTATTAAAGAACAAAGAAAACTTGATAATATCGTTAAAATAATTAAAGAATATTTTATTAATATAAATGATTTTTATACAGATGATAGATCAATAAATTGTATATATTTTATTATTTTTAATTTAATTAATTATAGAAAAATTTTAATAAAATATCATAAATGTGATTCAATTATAAAATGTAATAAATATTCTCTAAGTTCTGCTAAATCTATATTTAGTGATATTTATAAATTAACTTCTAAAATATTTTCAGGTAAATTATTTAGTGTTTTTTTTTATTTAATTAATAAAAAAACAACCGGTAAAGAAAAATCGATTCTTGATAAAAATTTTGTTAAAAGACATCGTAAATTCGGTAAAAAACCGTTTAATATGTATCCACTAAATACATTATTTGAAATTATATACAATATTCATTATACTTCTAAATATATTTATAATCAATTTCGCTCAAACGCTATTAAATTTAAAAATATAATTCCAGATTCCAGTAAAATATTTTTAAAAAAATTAAAATCTAAATTTTTAGAGTATGATACATTATTAGAAATGGGTTTTAAAAATGATTTCGGATTTGTAAAATTTCCATCTATTAAAAATTCACATAGTTATTCTGATTCTGAATTAAAAAAATTAAATTTTGGACAAAATGAAATTAAAGCATTAAAAAAATTATATAGTTCTAAAACAAATAACAATTTATATTTTGAAAATAAAATATTTAATAAAGCTAAAAAAATTTTTTATAAAAAATTTAACAATGAAGAAAAATTATTAAATCATGAAATATATACAAGAGTTACATCTAATTATAGTAAATCATTATTTAATTCTAAAAAAAAGGTACAAATTCTTAAAAGTTTAAAAAATATGAAAAGTATAAATATTGATAATTTTCAATATGATATATTTAATAGTACTCCTAGTATATCAACATCAATTTCTAATAAAGGAATCGGATACTAAATTTATTATATAATTTATTATTAAAGAATAAATTTATTATTCAATGAAAATTATAGCATATGAAGAATTAAATTCTAATAAAAATTTGTCACAGTATATAAATGATGATATAATTGAAAAACTATTATATAATAATGTTAATTACTTTTATAGCAATAATGATATTGCCTATTATTTACTTACAATACCATCTTTAAATTATAATAATGATAGCAGTAATCTTCCTTATAAATTAATTGAAAAAAAAATAATTGCTAAAGATTTAAATTTTACTATACCATCTTTTAGTTTTGATAAGGTTATAGTTATTTATAATTATAATCTTAAGAAATTTTTAATAATTAAATCAGAAAAATATAATTTGAAAAATAATAATAATATATATAATTTTTTAATTAATATTTGTAATGATTTACAAGATATATTAAATATTATTAACAATTTAATAATGAAAATTAACTATGAATTAATTAACATACATTATAATAAATTTAATATTATAACTACATATATTGATAAGATGTTGATATATGTACATTATTTAAATAATATTTTACAACAAATTATTAATATAAAATCTTTATTAAATATATCTCATGAATATTATTATATTTTAGATAAGAATACTGATAATTTATATAATATCATTAATAATATAAAAACAGATTTGGAAAATATAAGACAAAATACTTTTCAAAAAATAACTTATATAGAAACTGGAACTTCTAGAGTACTTACAAGTATCGCTAGTATATTTTTACCAATTTCTTTTATTATAGCATTTTTTTCACTACCATTTAAAAATGTACCATTACAAAATAACGAGAATGGATTATATTTTATTATTATTATAATTATAATAATATCAATAATATTATATAAAACAGATATTTTGAACTATATTATTACATATTATAATTAAGTTTTATAAAATATATTAAATAAAAAAAATTTATTACTAAATACAACATTTATTTTTAATACATTTATAATTCATACTACATTCTTCATCTATATTACAATATCCACCACATACAAAATTTTCAATAAAATTTATTTTATTTATTAATAATATTATAATTGCAATAAATAATAATAAATTAATAATATTAATTATTATATCTTTATTCATTTTCATTCTCTATTATTTCTATATAAATTATATTTAAAAATCTATTAAATAATATAATTATGAAAAATTCTATATTATTAACAGGTGGTTCTGGATATATTGGAAAACATATATATACATTTTTAATAAAAGAATACTATCCAAAATATAATATCATTTTATATGATTTAGTTAATAATGATGATTTATGTAATTATAATAATTTAGATGCAATATTTAAATATAATAATATAAAATATGTTATACATCTTGCTTCATTTAAAAATATTGAAGAATCAATAAATGATCCTATAAAATATTATTATAATAATATTTTATCTACTCTTAATTTACTAAAAATTATGCAAAATAATAATTGTTATAATATTATATTTTCATCTTCTGCTTCTATATATGGTAATCAAAAAAGTCCTATAATAGAGGCATCTATATCAAATAATTTAGATATTTCTCCATATTCTAAAACTAAATTATATATTGAAAATATACTAAATGATTTATATAATTCTAATAATAAATGGAACATAATAATATTAAGATATTTTAATCCGGTTGGTTATAATACAAATTCTGGTATATTTTATAATTTAATTAATTCATATATTAATAATACAACTTTTTATATTTATGGTAATAATTATCATACAAGAGATGGTACATGTATTAGAGATTTTATACATATTGATGATTTAGTAAATTCGCATATTATTTCATTAGAATATATAATTAATAATAAAAATATATTTAAAATATATAATGTTGGAACCGGTCATGGTTATACTATTAAAGAAATTGTTAATAATTTTAACAATATATTAAAAAATAAAAATTTAAAAAGTATTCATTATGAATTTACAAATAATAGACTAGGTGATATACCTATTAGTTTTGCAAATGTTGATAAAATTAATAAAGAATTAAAATGGTATGCTATTAAAGATGTGAATTCAATGTTAAATGATACTTTAGAATATTATATAAAAAAATGATAATTTTAATATAAATATAATTTAATTATTAAAATATATTCATGTATAAAATATGCGATAGATTTTATCTTACTATACATAATAATTTAGAACATACAAAAAAAGAAATTAAAGAAAATATCGATTATATTACATCTACCGATTTTCATGATTCTTATATACCATTAGATAAGGATTATGGACCTATAAATATTAATGATATTATTAAATTTAATAAATTTATTGATGAAAGAATTAATAATCCGAAACTGAATAAAAGAAATATTGTTTATTATATTTATAATGATATAAATAATATTTATCTTTTAAATGCTGTATTATTATGTGGTTCTTATTTAATTTTAAACAAAAATTATAATTGGGACAAAGTATTATTTGAATTACATTATATATTTAATGAGTTTCCATGTTATTATATTGATTGTATTAGTAAATGGGGTGGTTATAAAATTTCTATAACAGATTGTTTAAGGACTTTAGATTTTATACATAAAAAAAAAATAATTGATATCTATAATTGGAATATACTGGATTATGAATATTTAACAGATTTTAAAAATAGAGATATGAATATTATTGCTAATAAATTTTTAGCAATGGCGTGTCCTTCTAAAAATATTAATAGTGTTATTACTGAATTAAAAAAACATAATATTAGTCTTGTTATTCGTTTAAACGAAGATGATACTTATGATAAAACAATATTTAAAGAAAATAATATAATTGTTGAAGATTTATATTTTGATGATTACACCACTCCAGATATTAAAATTATTAAAAAATTTATGAATTTAATTAATAATACATCTTATGATGATTTAGTTGCAGTTCATTGTAAAGCTGGTTTAGGTAGAACTGGTTTATTAATATGTATTTGGTTAATTCTTAAATTAAATTTTACACCAATTAATGCTATAACATATATTAGACTAATTCGCCCAGGTTCTATTATGGGTTATCAAGGATTTTTTTTAGAATCTATTGAATATTTTAGATCATATATTTAAATTATTTTATTACATTTACAGCATGTATTATTTTTTTTGGTTCTACTATTACTATATCTCTGATAGTGCATTACTACTTCATAATCATCATTTTTATTTCTAACAATATCTAAACTATTATCTCTTTTATCATATAATTTATTATCATTACTATCATAACTTTTGTTTGATTTTACAGAAGTTGCTTTTCTACCACGTTCAAATAATTTTTTTTTATTTTCAATTTCCGTTACTGTTTTATCTGATTCATTATCTGATAACTGATCTAAATTATCATCGTCGCAATAATTAGATGATATTTTTTTTATATTTCTACTTTTTATTGTTTTTCTCTTGATATAATACCATAATTTCGTTAATGAATTTTTTTTTTTATCGTATTGCATTTTTATAAATATATATTTATCTTAATATTATTAATTATTTTTTTATATATTTATAATAATATTTGTGTTATTACTGCATAAAGTACTCCACCATATATATTTATATAATTGATTGCATCATTTTCATTTATATTCATAAATAATATATTACCTACAATACCACCTATTGTTCCCATACTTGATATAAATCCTAATATTACTCCAATTTTTTCTGAATCTAAATGTGGTATAATACCAATTAATGAACCCTGTAATAAATTATTTGTAAAAGACCATGAAATTATAATCATTAACACCATATTAAAACTTGTATCATTTTTCATATTATTAAAAAGTATACCTATTAATATCGTTAATGCTAAAAATATTAAAAGTATTTTAATACGACCTATTATTTTATATTTATAATAGTTTATATCTGATAAATAACCACCTAATGGTCTACCTATTAAATTAAAACTTGAAAATGCAAATATTAATATAGCTCTTTTATGTATTGTATAATGATTTAATTTTAATAATAATGGTAAATTACCATGCAATGTTAATTCCAATCCAAATGTAAATAAATATCCTAGTCCAATTACTATAACTTTAGAATTTTTTAATATATTTATACATTTTTTTTGTGAATATGTGATGTCATTAATAATATTATTTATATTTATATTATTATCATAATTATAAATACTATTATCTAAATTTTCATCAATATTTAAATATATATCATTAGTTAAATTTTCATTATTAGTTAAATTTTCATTATTATTTAAATTTTCATTATTAGTTAAATTTTTATCATTATTTAAATTTTCATCATTATTTAAATTTTCATCATTATTTAAATTTTCATTATTATTTAAATTTTCATTATATAATTTTTTTAATTTGTATAAATTACCATAAGGACAATCATCTGAATAATAAAGTGGAAATAAAAATATACTTATTAAAATATATGGCCATAGTTGAAATATTATATTAGTACTGTAATTGTATGTATTTATTAAAAATAGTAAACCTAATCCAAAATTTCCTATACCACCTATAATTCCTGTTACTAATCCTAATATATTTTTATCAAACATTGTAATTACCCATAATTCAGATAATACAAATCCGCTTGATGATATTCCTAATAATAAATAATACCAATTATAATTTATATTAAATATAAATTTTAAAATACCTAATAAAATACCTAGCAAAATAGTTACACAATATATAATACGAATACCATATATATCTGCAAATAATCCTGCTGTAATTCTAAAAAAAGAACTACCTAGATATAGGTATATCGAATTGTATCTTAAATTATTTAGAATTTCATTATTATCTTTGGATCTAATATCATTATTAATAGAAAATTTAATTATATCTAATGATATTGGGTGATAAAGTATCATAAAAGTTGCTAAAATTAAAAATGCTGATAAATGAAATGCTCTAGAATGTGGTCTTTTAATTGATAATATTGGTATAATATTATTTGTAGTTTCTTCGTATATTATATTTTTTCTATTTTTCCATCTTATAATAGATTTACATCTACCATTATTAATATTATAACAAGGTTCTTGCCAATCTTCTAAGCACCATATCATATATTTAATAATAATATTAATTATAAATCATTTTTTATATTATTTTTTTATAATTTTTAACATTATTTAAAATACTTATATTTTCATATTTATCATTTCTACAATTTGATTTTCCAATAAAAAATGTTAAATAACTAAATTTTTGATTTCTTTTTTCTAATTCTTTTTTTTTTAATATTAAATAATTAAATACCCCCAATATAGTTATAATAAATGCAACTATTAATAATATATTATTTGCTTTTTTTAAATTCTCAATTTCTTTATTATTTAAATTTTCATTTTTTTCTAATTCATTTATTCTAAATTTTAATATATACATTATTAAAAATATTAATAATACTATGATTGTTATATAAATATGTGTTTTAGTAGTTAAAACGAACCATATATAAAATATAATAGAATAAATAAATGCTAAAATTAAATTATTACTATTACTAATATCTACGTTTACTAAAATAACTAAAAATGCAAAAGTTAAAAATCCAAATAAATGTTTCAAATACATATTTTCTTGTAAAGCTTGTCTAAATTTACAACCAAATAATTCACCTATAAAATTGCAAGCAATAATTAAATATATTGCAAAAAAAGCTTCATAAGGTATATTTTTTAAAATGTTCATTTCTATATCTATATTTATATTAAAATTTATTTTTATAATTTAGTATTAATATATACTAAATAAACGAGTTATTAGAATTAATAAACATATATTTTAAATAACACATTATTAAATTATATCATAAGTATATATTTTTTTATTACAACATAAACAAATAAATAATTCTTTTTTATTTTCATGATAATTATCATGAAAATCATCAAAACAATTTAAACATATTTCTTGATGATTTAAACAGTCATTTAATTTTACTAATGTTCCAACATATTGATTACATAATTTACAAAAAATATTTTGAGATGGTTCCAAAGTTTTTAATTCATTTTCAGAAAATAATTTATTTTTAATAAGATATTCTTTTAAATTATTCATTATAATTATATATATATATTATAGAATCATTTTTTATGACAGATACAAATATTAATTATTATATATCATTTAATAATTATATTAATGTAAAAGATTATAATAAATTTCTTAAAAATATTTATAAAAATCTAAAATTTGATAAAAATATTTTTGAAATACCTATTTTTAAAAACATAGATATGTGCAATTGCAATATAAATTCATTAAGTAATATAAAATATTTAACTAGAGGAACAAATGAAATATATACAGCAAATATTAAAAAAACTTGTATAAGTAATTCTACTTTTTTTACTAATAAAATTGATAAAATTACATTAAAAGTTTGTAATGGTTTTGGTGATGATGACGATGAAGACGAATATGAATGTTTATATACTAATGAATTAATTACATCTATACTATATTCTAATTTAGTAATAAACAACATAACATCGAATTTGCTTTTATTATTTGGTTATATGAATAATTGTAAATTTGATAATTTATTACAAAATAAAAAGAATGAATCAATATTATTTAATAGTTATGTTAATGGTATTATATTTAAGAATTTAAAATCAAAATTAAATATGAGACAAGTATTTGAATTATTTTATACAATAATATGTTGTTATGCATCATTTGGATATTGTATAGTGGATATTAATTTGGAAAATTTTATGACAAAAAAAGATAGTTTTAATACGGTTATAAAAGTATATAATAAAATGTTTTATTTTGAATCATATAATAGTGTATGTATAATAGATTATCAAACAGATAATAAATCAGAAATAATTATAAATCTTAAAAAATATATATATGCAGTTAGTAAATTATTAGATGATGATGTTAAAAATGAATTATTAGAAATAAAGAATGGTAATTATACATATGTAATGAAACAATTTATTAATTGTAAATGTTTCCAACCATATGTTATATATAATAAAAATAAATGTAAAAAATATAGAGATATTACATTTAATATTGTAAAAGTTCCTTCAATTAAATCCTTAAATAAAAAGAAAAGTTTTAAATCGAAAGTATTTTCAGGAAAATTATGTTATAAAACAAAAGTGCATTCAACAAAAGCCAAAATTTCTTCAAAAGTTTCTTCAAAAAGTTCAAAAGTTTCTTCAAAAAGTTCAAAAGTTTCTTCGAAAAGTTCAAAAGTTTCTTCCAAAAAGGTTTCTTCAAAAACTTCAAAATTATTTAATAATAATAATTTTTTTAAAAAAACACGAAAACTATTATCTGTAATTCGAGAATAAAAAATCAATTAGTAATTATAAATAAAGATTAAACTCTACTAATTATAGCATCATTTTAAAATGATTTATAAATAATATTATAATATTAATTTTGTATAAAAAAGTACATTTCTTTATTTTTATAAATTTTTATAAAAGATTTTTAAAATTTTTAAATATTTAATGAAATGTACTTTTTTTTAATTAGATATTATATATCATGAATTTAATTAATATAATAGATAAAATTCCGGGTCCTTTCGATCTTATATTAAATAATTTATCATTATTTCACATCAATTCAATAATCAAAATATGTAAAACAACTTATAATATTAAAACTTATATAATAAAAAATAATATATTTTATAGTGAATATAAAAAAATAAATAATATAGATTTATATAATCATTTATGCAATAATAATTTAAATATTATTTTATTAAATAATTATAATGATAATAAAAAACTAAATTTGATTTTATATAAACATAAAGCAATTTGTATAGAATTTTATCCAAAAGATTTTAATAAGTTAACAGATTATTTGATAAATGAAAATATAGAATTTATTTATAATAGTAAAATTAATGATATTCAAGCTTTTAAACATTTTAAATATACTAATGTAATGAAATATATTGAATATGTAATTGAAAGTAAATTTTTATATATAAAAAATAATATATTTTTTGAAATTTATAATAAAACATTTAGACATATTGATATAATATTTAATAAAGTTTTTATAATTGTTTACTATTCTTATTTATTATTATATCATATTTTTTACGAAAATTTTAAATCTATTAAATATTTTTATTTATCTTTTTATAAAAATATTGATAAAATAAAATTCAATATTAATTCTGAAATAGCTATAAATATACTTAAGTCTTTTAAAAATAAAATTGATAATATATGTGAATTATTAAGTTCTAAAATAAGATATGATTTAGTTATATTTTATAAAATAAATTTACTATATATTTATATGATAATTGAAAAAAAATTTATAAAGGATTATAAATTTTTTATTGATTACAATGATATTGCTAATAATAAAAAATTATTAATTGAATATATAAATATATCCAAAATACCTAAATATCTTAAACATATTATCATTAGTAAAATATCAATAATTTAATTTTAATAATATATTCTAATCTGAATAATATTATATAAATATTAATGATAATAATATAATATATTATGATAAAAAAATTATTTCATTTATCAGATATTCATATCAGAAATGGTGATATAAATTATAGTAGATTTAATGAATATAAAAATGTATTTAATAACTTATTTGAATCGTTAAATAATAATATAACTAACTATAAATTAAAAAAAGAAGAATATTTGATAATTATAACAGGTGATATATTTCATAATAAAAATAACATTGGAAATTATGGTTTAATGTTATATAAAATATTAATTGAAAATTTAACAAAAATAGGTTTAACTATTATTTTAGAAGGAAATCATGATAGTATACAACATGAATTAAATCAACCTTCATTAGTTACATCGACGATAGGAATAGATAATTTAATTATTTTAAATGAATCTAAATCATTTAAAATAGATAATATTGGTTTTTCATATGTTAATATTAGAGATACATTAGATAATTTTTCTAATTCTGGAAGAAAAAATATTCTTAAACCTTTTCCAATAATTAATGAATCAGTTAAATATAAAATTGCATTATTTCATGGAACATTTGCAAATATTAAATTATATAATGGTACAAATATTACATCTGATTCAAATCCATATCCATTTGAATGGATAAAAGATTTTGATTTTGCATTGTTGGGTGATATACATTTAAGACAAAAAGATATATATAAAAATAAATTATTATGGTGTTACAGTGGTTCATTAATACAACAAAATTTTGGTGAAGATATTATTGAACATGGTTATGTTGTATGGGATTTAGAAAAAAAAAAAATATATGATGTAAATGTGTTAAATAATTATGGTAAAATAAATTTAAAAGAAGAAAATAATAAAATATTATTTCGTAAAACAAATAAATTTTATGAATTAGACGAATATATATATAATAATATTAATTTATTTCCAAAAAAATTAGAAATAAAATTTTTAACTAATTTTAACTATGATAATATTCAAAATATTATGAATAAATATAATATTAAATATAATATTGTTAATAATAATAGTAATAATTTTATTTCTAATAAAAACTCTTATCTATTTAATAATAATTCTTATGAAATTAATAAGGATGATATGATTAGTTATTTTGAAAATCATTTAGAAAAAGAACAATATATAATTCTTTTAGATATTTTTAAAGATTATGATAAATTATTATTTAATGTTGATAATTATCCAAAAGAATTGAAAGATGAATGTTTTAAAAAAAATAAAGAATTATCATTATATATTAATAATTGTAAATTAAGTGAAGATAATATTAATATTACATCTAGTTTTACTATTAAATATTTAGAATGGAATAATTTATTTTGTTATACAAATAATAATATTATAAATTTTGAAAATTTATCAAATTCCACTTTTATTATATCTGGAAAAAATGGTATTGGTAAGTCAGCTATATATGATATTTTAACATTAGCATTATGGGGAGAAATTACAAAAAAAAAACAAAATGAAATAGCATCAGGTATTATAAATTATAATTCAGATAGTGGATCAACAAATATTGAATTATATAGTAATAATGAATTATATAAAATTAAGAGAACTTTTGTTAAAAGAAAAGATAATCCATTATTAATAAAAATTACAACAGAATTATACAAATATAATAATAATAATTTTATTTTACTTAAAAAAGATAGTGCGTCTAAAGAATATATTATTAAATTAATTGGTAACATTGAAACATTTTTATCATCATCAATGATAACACAAAATATAGATTATGATATATTAAAAATGAATTTTAAGGATTGTACTGAAATTATAGATAAAGCAACAAATATTCAATATATATATAATTTATATTTTTTATTTAAGAATGTTTTAAATAAATATAAAGATTTTAAAAAAATAATTATTTCTAAAAAAAATGTTTTCAACGAATTAATTAATACTTTTAATGATAAATTTACTAAAGAATTTATAATAAAACATTCAAATGAATTAGATATTTTAAATATTAAGAAAAATGAATTTATTAATAAGTTAAATTCGTTAAAAGTTGATATTGATAAAGATATTATATTTATTAATTATGAAATTATGATTAATAAATTAGGTAAAATTAATATAAAATCAAACGATGAATATGATAAAATAATTGAAAAAATTAATGAATTAAAATATTTTTTCAAAAATTATAATATTGATGAAAATGAAATTATAAATTTATATAGTAAATATAATAATACATTAATTATTGATTATGATATCAAAATTGATAAACCATGTGATCTATCAATTATACAAAATGAAAAAAAATTATTAGAAAATTATAAAAATTTTATTAATTTATATCCAAATGATAATATAGATTCATTAAAAAATAAATTAAATAATTATAATAATGAATATGAAAAATATTTAATAGAATTAGATATTATTAATAATAGTAAACCAATATATTGTGAAAAACCATTATTTGATTATAATAAAATAAAAAAAAATATACTATTTTTATTTGATAATATTGATGATTTTCTAAATTATTTTAATAATAATACAAAATTAAATATTAATAATGATATTGAAATATTTGATAATATTACATATAATTCTATTTTAAATAATAAAAATAAAGAAAAAATATTATTAAATAGAATTCATGATTATAATAATAAAATTTTAATAATTGATAAAAATATTAAACACGAGATGTCTTTATTAAATGATAAAAATCTAATTTCTAAACCCGATATTGCAATTAAACTTAAAAATAGCATATCTGTTAGTAAATATATATCTAGTATTAAAAATATTAATCAACTAATTGATTATAATAATAAAAATATTGAAGTAATTAATAATTATAATAACAAAAAAAATGAAATAAATACTATTTCTATTCAAATTAAAGAATTAGATAATGAATTAGAATTATTAAATAATAATGAAGAATACAAATATGATCCAAATTGTATTTATTGTTGCAAAAGACCATGGGTTATTAAAATTAGTGAATTAAATGAAAAAATAAAAGAATTAAATTCTAGAATTAATGATATAGAAAATTTTATTAAAATAAATTTTAAAAATATTAATAAAATTATTAAAGAATATAATAAAAATATTAATATAATTGATAAATATAATTTATATAATCAATGGTTATCCTATTATATTTATATTGAAAATAAAAATAAATTAGAAATTAATATTAAAACATGTGAAAATTATAAATATTTATTAGATTCAGATAACAAAGATTTAAATAATTTAAAAAATATTAATGATAAATTTAATAATCTTTGTTATAATCTTTATAATAAATATATAGAATATAATAATTATATAAAATATACAGAATGGTTTAATAAATATACAATTATTGATAATAATTATAAAGATATAAAAAAAAATATTGATAATTTAAATAATCATATTGATTATTTAAATAATATTAAACCCAGAATAGATAATTATAATACATTAAATAATAATTATAATTTATGGTATGAAGCATTTAATAATTTATCAATATATAATGCTTATAAATATATAACATTTAAAAAAGATATTTCAAATTACGAATTATATTTAAAATATATGAATAATATAATTTTACAAAAAAAAATGTTAGAAAAAATTGATATTAATAATTCAATTAATAATTTAGATAATGAAATTAATGATAAAAAAACTATAATTACCGAATATAATACAACTAAAAATATTAATGATACTAATTTGAATTCATTTAATAAATTATTGGAAATTGAAAATAATATTAATAATATTATTAATATTATTAGTATTATTATTGATAAATTTAAAGATTATAAAAAATGGTTATATAATGATATTATTTTAAAAAAAATTATTTTAAATACAAATAATTTTATTCATGAATTATGTCATAATGATACTAAAATGTTTGAATTAGATTACATTTTAAGTGAAAATAAAGATATTATACATATTAATTGGCTTATTAAAAATAAAGATAATTTTAATAATTTACAAACTATTTCTATTAATCAAGCATCTGGATTTCAACACTTTGTTATTTCAATTGCATTAAGATTAAGTTTATTTAATAATAAATACTGTAATCAATTATTTATTGATGAAGGTTTTACTGCATGTGATAAAAACAATCTTTCAATTGTTCCGATATTTTTGAAAAATTTATTAAAAATTTTTAATATCGTTTCTCATATAGATTTAATTCAAGATTCAATTGATGAAAAAATTGAAATTAAATTTAATAATAATGACAAATCTTCTAATATTAAATTTTTATAAATTATTTAATAAATATTTAAAAAAAATATACACGTGGTCCTTTATCTATTTTAATTTCTTTTTGATTTAATGTTAATACATAATATATTTTTTTCACATTAATATAATAATATATATTAAATATGATAAATAATAATAAAATTATTTTAAATTCAGTTATAAAATTATAATTATTATTTTTAAATAATATTCCAAATATTATTAATATATATTTTATATAAAATATTAAAAAATTACCAATTATTATATATATTTTTTTTGAATTTATTATCGCATTTATATTATTATTTATATAATAAAATTGCAATACAAATGATATCAATAATGCTATAAATGGAAATGTAATGTTTTTATAAATTAATGCAATACCTGAATATAATAAAATCCAATAACTAAAATATAAATCTATTTTATTTGACATTTATATTATCTACTATATATTAAATTTAATTTAATAATTCACTTTTATAATCATAACCTTTATTTTTTTTTAATGTTTGTAAATAATTATTTAATAATATTATTTCGTCTTGTTGACTTTTAATTATTCTATATGCTAAAAATATCATAAAATCATTTTCTGTATTTTTAATTAATGTTTTACTCATATCTACAGCAACTTGATGATGAGGTATCATATGTTCTAAATATACTTTTTCATTTAAGTTTATATGACTCATATGTTTCATATGTTCTTCTGGATCAAAAAAATGAGGATCACAATATATATTAGTTAAACCTAATTTATTTGGTTTTATAAAGTCTGTACTTAATTTAATATATTTTTTATTATTTATATCATCTGTTATACTATGTGGTAAAGTGTATAACATTTCATTCATCATATTTATTTCATATTGTTGTGTCCATATTAATTTTCTTAGTATTTCTTGCATTTTTGCTGATTTACTAGTTTTTTGTAACATTATACTAATATCAACTGCAACTTGATGATGAGGTATCATGTGTTTTAAATAATCAATATCTGATAATTTATCTGTACAAATATTTTTTTTCATCTTTATAATTAATATATAAAATTAATTTAATATGATAAATAATATTAATAAATTACTCAATAGTTGTGATTTGCCTATTAATTATTCTCCTACTAGTCATTGTTTCAATGATTCAACACATCACACATGTTGTATTTTAGGACCTAAGGCAAGAAAATATGCAAATAATAGTGGTAATCCAATAGGTATTGAATCAGAAAAAGCTTTTGAAAAAAAATTTGGTTATAAACCTAACAAAAATGATTTAACTACTTGGTGTACTTGTTTTGGTTCTTTAGTTTGCAGTCATTATGCTGATATGTTTAATGATGGTACAAAAATTAAATTTATTAATAATCCAAATAGTAAAAATCCAGAAATTATTAATAATATTAAATCAAAAGATTGTGAAGAATTTGTTAGAAAAAAATTAAATATTAATAAACATGGAACACCAGGAATTAAACCTGGTTATAAAAATTATAAAAAATGTTTAAATTTTAGTATATATGATAATACTATAACTTTATAAATAAATTAGTTTTTTATTAAATATAAGTTTCTTTTTTTCCATATATCATGACAAAATGTTTTTATACCACCATTTTTTTTATTTCCCCATGCTAAAAATCTCTGTATACCTGTTCCATTTTTAAAAAAAGATACAAATTCAATATAAATATTATCTTCATCGTTAAATAATTTTAAATTTTTTGGAATATTTATATAAATTCCTTCATTAAATTTTAATTGATAATATTTTGATATTTCATTATTTGATATTGGAATGAAATATATATGTTCTGCACTCCATGTTATTTGATTATTATTGATATTATCATTATATATATTATGAATTCTATAATTTCCTGTCCAATCATTTTTTAATATTATATAATTTATTGTTGAATTATAATCATCAAAATCTTTTATATTTTGTAATTCTTTATTTGATAAATTATATTTTATTATATTATATGATTTATATATTTCTTCTATATTTATTTTTTCATTTATATTTATATTATCATCTATTAAATTTTCTTTTTTTAAAATAAATTCTTTTAAATTTCCATTTATTCCATCATATGATAAATATATACCTGTTTTAATTGAATTATTATAAATGTAATTATCTGATAACCAAATATTAAATGATATTGTATAATTTGTAGTATTAATATTATTATTATCTATTAATTTATTTATTACATCATTTTCTGGTATATAAGGTGTACATGTTACACTACAATGATTTGGTCGCACAACAATTGTTTTTAATATATTTGCTTTTTTATCCAACTTTTTATAATAATTTGTATGTTTTAATTTTATTATTCTATTAATATTTTCATACTTATAATATTCCTTATTATTATCATAATATCTTTTATTTTTTTTATAATATTCAGGAACAATTTTACTTTTATTAAATATTTTTGTACTTTTAATATTAGAATTTTCAAATTTATATTCACTCAATACTATATCTAATTTATTATATTCGGGTTCATATATTATTTTATCGTCACAATTTAAAAAATTTATATTATTATAATAATACCATTTACCTATATATCTTGATATATATTTATCTTTTGATAATAATTTATTATCAAAATTCCATCTATTATTTACATTTTTGAAAGTATGTTTAATTGGATATATTACAGAATATAAATTATAACATAATATATTATTAATATATAATAATATTAATAAATTATATTTCATTATATTAATTAAATAAAAAAAAAATAATAAACTAAATTTTGCAATTTAAATCAGGATATTTTTCATATAATTTAAATATTGCTTTCTCTTTCATTTTTGCCTCTATCATTATATCAATTGCTTTATTATATTTCTTTGATATATCTAATAAATATTCTGGTATTATTTCTATATAATCACTATGATGTCCTATTTTTCCAGTTCCTTGTTCACTTATATGAAATTTTACCTTTATATTTCTTTTATCCCATGTTTCTAATATTTTTGGTATATAGTATTCGGGATTTTCAAATTTTTCACTAGGATGTATTTTTTTATAACAATCATAATGATGAGTATCAAATACTATAGGTATATTTACTTTTTTTGATACTATTAAACAATCATCTATTGAAAAATTTTTTTCACAATTTTCTAAAACTAATCTTTTTTTTATATTTTCTGGCAATTTTTCATAATTATCACACCATCGCTCTATTGTTTGTTTCTTATTATTATATACGCCACCACCATGTATTACCATTACTGAATTTTGATCTAATTCCATAATATCTAATATATCAGCATGATATTTTAAATCTTTAATAGTATGTTCTATTACATCTTCGTGTGGACTTCCTAAACAATTATATTGTCCTGGATGAAATGTTAAACGTTGATTATATTCTTTTGATTTAATACCAATCTTTTTTAATAATTCAATTGCAAAATCTAAAGTATAGTCTTCCGCTTTTTTATTAGAATAATGTGGAAATATTTCGCTACTTAATCTAAAAACTTTAATTCCATTATTTTCATTCCAATCCATCATTTTTAAAACATCATTTAAATTATTAATAATTTTTTTTTTTAAATTATCTATTCCCTTTTCTTCTAATGTTTTTAATGTAACTCTTCTTGAAGAAAATATAGTAGGTTTTTTTTCTCTTAATGATATATTCAAACAACATAGTCCTAATTGAATATTTTTATTAATACTCATTTTAAATTTTTTTAAATTATATAAATCATTTTTTTATTATAGATTATAATTTATATAAAAATTATTTTTTATATATACATAATATGGTATTTAATATAGGTATTCCCAAAGAAATTAAAAATAATGAAAACAGAGTTTCAATTGTGCCAAATGATATTTTAAAATTAATTAATAAATGTGATAATATTTATATTGAAACCAATGCTGGATTAAATTCTAAATATACCGATGATGATTATATTAAAGTTGGTGCTATTATTTGTAAAAATAAAAAAGAATTATATGATAATGCAAATTTAATTATAAAGGTAAAAGAACCACAATTTCAAGAATATGATTTAATTAAATCTAACCATATAGTTTTCGGATTTTTTCATTTTGCTGGTAATTATAATTTGATTAATGCAATGTTAGAATCCAAATCACAATGTATAGCATATGAAACTATACTAGATGATAATAATATTCCAATTATATTATATCATATGTCGAAATTAGCAGGAGAAAATGCAATGATTCAAGCACATAAATTTAATAATAATTTAGATTTTAATATTTCATTTATAGGTTTTGGAAATGTAGGTTTTGCAGCATTTAATAAAGCATTAGAGTATGGATATAAATATATAAATATTATTGACATTAATTTTGAAAAAATTAAAAATATTAAAAAAACATATCCGCATATTAATATTTATGAAATGAATAATGATAATTTAAAATATTTAATGAATATATCAAATATTATAATCGGTTCAATTCATAATATTGGCAAAAAAACAGATAAAATTATTAATGATAATTTATTAAATACAATGCCAAATGATGCATTATTTATAGATGTGTCAATCGATCAAGGTGGTATGACTACACAATCTGTTCCTACAACATATGATAATCCTATTATCAAATATAATAATATAAATTTATTTTGTGTACCAAATATTCCTAGTATTAATGGAAATAACGCTTCAAATATATTATCACATTCAATTATGCCATATGTATTAAAAATATTAAATTGTGTTGACAAATCAGATCTTATGAATGATATATACATTAAAAATGGAATTAATATATCAAATGGTAAAATATTAAATAAAAATATAATTTAATAATTATATTTTTGTTTAATAGTATTATACTTTTATAATGAAAGTTATTTTACTTATTAGAAGTTATAATAGATCTAATTATTTAAAAAAAACATTAACATCCTTATTTAAAAGTGATTTAACAAAAGTTAATAAAATTTTTATTTATGATGATAAATCAAATGATAAAAATACTATTAAAATTTTAAAAAATATAAAAAAATATAATATGTCTAATAAAGATATTAAAATTATTCATGGAAAAAAAAATTATGGAGTTAATAAAGCATATATATATCCTTTAAAAATAATAAAAAAAATATATAAAAATAATACATTAATTATTACAATTGATAATGATATAATAATGAAAAAAAATTGGATTAATATTTTACATATTGCATATCTTAAAGCAGAAAAATTTTATAATACTAAAAAAATATTATTAACTGGATTTAATTGTAGTAATCAACATATTAATACATTTAATAACAATTATTACAGTAAAAATAAACTATATTATCGAAAAAAAAGTATTGGTGGTTGTAATTTTGTATTTAATATATCATTCATCAACTTTATTATTAAAGAATGGAATTATGGAACTAAACTTTTTAAAAATAAACCATATGCTGCCGATTGGGCGGTTATTAATAAAATGCAAAAATTAAAATATCCTATTTTATGTTTAAATAAATCCGTAATAAATCATATTGGAAAAAAAGGAACTTTTTCTTCGCCTAAAAAATATAATAAAGATAGTTATTTTTAATTTATTTATTATTATTTATATATTTATCAACAGTTTCTAATGCTCCATCTGCCCATGCTTGTCTATCACAATAAGTTTCTCCAAGTATATATATATTATTTTTTGAAAATATTTTAAATATTTCTTTTTGTATTTTTTTAGGTTCTATTCCTGTTTTCCAAAAATGAACTCCTGCATCCCAATAATGCATTGTAATCCATTCTGGATCTTTTATATTTTTATTTGGAAACATTTCATTTAACATTCTTTTTAAATGCATTTTTACTTCATTTTTATTTTTTAAATTATTCCAAAAAGTAGCATTATAACTATCACTATAACTCAATTGTATTAAACCCGATTCATAATCAATTGGTATAATAAATTGTATTTTATTTTGTGTTAATATTTTTGGTAAATCTTTAAACCAAACATCTTTATATTGTGCATAAATTCTTAGTAAATGTCCATCACTTACATTATTTAATAATTTCTCATATTTTATAAAATATGGAATTTTTAGATAATCTTGTCTTTTAATTGTTAAATATAAATTATTATAATTTTCTTTCTTATTATTTATAATTACTTCTTTTTCAATCTCATTTATTTGATTTAATATACTATTTAATTCTATTTTAACATTTTTTTCTAATAAATATTTATATAATACATCACATAATATTTCTATTCCATTTTTTAAAATAAAAAAATCATTATTTTCTACATCAAAATCTTTTCTTAGTGTTAATAACGCATTTTGTGCGTTCATTTCATAAAATTCAGATATATAACCAAGAGAATCTTTTAATAATTCTACTTCATTTGAATCTAAAAATAATGAAAAATAATTATGTAAATTTAAATTTTTTTCGTTCGTTTTTATTTTTGTATATATTGCATATTTCCATAATTTATTTAAAGTAGTATATTTAGAATTATGATGTTTTAATAATTCTTTTTCATTCATTAATTTTCCATTAATATAATATTTTTTATTTTTATTAATATATATTATTTCATCTTTTAAATTAAAATCTTTTATTAATTTCATTATATATTTATGTTTTTTTCCTAATCTACCGGCCCCAACTGAATATTTTAAATTATTTTCTTTATTTTCATATGTATATATTCTTCCACCTATTCTATTATTTTTCTCATATATTTTAATATTTTTACCATTTTCATTCTTTTCTTTTATTAATTTATAAGCTAGATATAATCCAGATATACCAGATCCAATAATAATATGTTTCATTTTTCTAATATAAAATATTATTTAAAAAATATATAATTAGTGAGTAAAGTTATAACCTTAACTACTGCGTCCTTGGCAATATTCATTTGCATTACATATTAGTGATATACACAAATTCACACTAAGAAAAGTAGATTATTTATAAATAACTATTATAATAATAAAAAAAATTAACGTCCCCTACAGGGTTCGAACCTGTGACCTAACGGTTAACAGCCGTTCGCTCTAACCAACTGAGCTAAGAGGACACTGGGTGTATACCCATATTAATATATATAATTAATCTTTAAATAGTTTTCATTATGTTTATAATAATTTAATATTTTATATAATATATTTAGAATAATATAATTCAATGAATTATTTAACACAAAATATAAGATAATTACATGAATTAACTAATAGCATTAAAATATCTAAAAATAAAGAAAATGCATTTGATTTATCTTTATTAGATAAAAAGGGTAATAATGTATTTGATAAAGAAACTCAAAAAATATTAACTTTGACTAGAAAAGGAAGTTTCTAACTTAATTTAAAATAAATATATAATTTAGAAAAGAAATGAATAAGTTCAAAAATTTAACTATTCAAACAAATAATCTTAGTCATACTCCCGATTCACATTTTTTTAATAAAGATGAAAGAATGCAAACAAGATCTAATTTTAATGATCTTTACAATGATTTTAATAATTACCATAACGTTAGATTCTTTCAAGAAAACGAAACAATACCCAGAAAATTTTATTTGTTAAGAAATTCAGACAATCAAATGATTCCATTTAATTTTGAACCAAATTTACTTGAATATATAAATAAACAACCGCGTGAAACTAAAAAATTTGCAGTATTTCAATTTGCAGAATTAGCAGGTGGAAAAAAAAAAAGAAAAAGAACTGATAACAAAAAAGTTTTTAAAAAAAAAACTGTTAAAAAAAAAGGTGGTATGATGCGTCGTCGTCCGGGTGCATTAATAGACACTAACAATGGTTTCCTGTCGAACGATTCTCCCTCACCTAGTCCTGTGGTCATCTTAAATGCTGTTCCATATCATGCTCGAAGTGGAAACAGTATTGTGATTAATGGTCCTCTAAGTCCACAACCCGCAAAATATTTACGCGATGTTAATGTTGGTCGTCATTTTGGTGCTCCACCAGATCAAAATTTAGAATATGATTGGAATATGTATATTTATGAGATAATTAGTAAAGAATTATCAGAAGATCAAAAAAATCTAATGAATACTTTTATAAATTCAAAAAATTTTGATATAGTTAGTGGTTGGATTAGGAACAATTTAATTCCCAAAGAATTTATTTTGTATTTACCAAATATGACTGAATTTATGACATTTAAATTTAAAAATATAGATTCTAATGCTCTTCTTCGAGGATGCTACAACCAAGTCAATGGTCAGCCAGACCCCCTATGTATAATGCATTATATATTTGGGAGTATAATATTACAGAGAGGTAGTTCATACAAAAACAAAATTAAAAACACAAAAAAAAAAAATATTATTAAAAAGAAAAAAGTTGAAAAATCAACAGTTAAAAAGCAAAAAGTTGAAAAGCAAAAAATTGAAAAGCAAAAAGTTGAAAAGAAAAAAGTTGAAAAGAAAAAAGTTCAAAAGAAAAAAACTGAAAAAACAATTAAAAAAAAATAAATACTATATGTGGGCCCTGAATCTACGACTAAGGTTAAAAATCTTGCACTATGCCGCTTTAGCTATGATGATTTAGGAATTTATTTACATAGAGATATATATATATCTTTTTTAAAAATATCTATTTATTTTTTTATTAAAATTAACTTTTACTTTTAGAATTACTTTTACTTTTAGAATTACTTTTAATATTTCTTTTTGGAATAATTGATAAATCAAATATATGATAATATGTTTAAAATTTAATATAATATATATATAGAAGTATATATATGGATATATTAGAACAAAGCATTTCTCAATTTAATGATTTTTGCGAAAGAACACAACAAGAAGAACTTAACCCGACATTTGAAACTTTTGGATTATATAAACAATTAATTGATAATGTTGTTAGAAATTTATATCAAATTCCACAATTTAATGATTGTTTTATAGTATTATATACTGAATCTCTATTTAATGCATTAGATACTATACGTTTTTTTCAAAATGGTTTTTTATTTGATTATAATGGTAGTTTTATGCGAAATAATCCAACTGCCCCTGATGCTGTATATTATAATGCTATTAGAAGAGAAAATGGTGGCGCTATGAATATAGCAAGTAGATCGCGCCATGCTGCATCTTTATCAGATCATAGAGCATATAGAAGATTGCGTCAGGGTAATGGTTCTATTTGTGAAGAGCGACAACCAGTTCATGTAGTTCAAGATGCAACAACAAATTTAGTAAATAATACAACTGATGCATATACGACATATACTGCTAATTTAATTGCAAAAGAATTAGTTGAATTACATAATGGTGAAGAATTTAATGTTCCATTAATGTTAATAAAAAATCAAAAATTTTTTAATAAAATTGCTATAATTAGAAATTTTGGAAATACTATAATAAATAATAGATTATTTGACTTACAAAGACAAGATTTACAAATAAGAAATGATGCTTTTTATCATAATAATCAAGCACTAATTAGACAAATGACCAGATCACATAATGTTGGTTTGGGTGGTATGGCGAATCCTGCTTATTGGGGAAATAGAATAACTAGTACTGTAATATGGCACAACGACATTAACGATCCTAATAGATTGGCAATTAATAATTCACGTATGTGGATAAATCAAATAAAAAATCAAACTCGTTTTAATAATTTGCCTGATAATTTTTTTACAGATTATCGAGAATATGGTGCTATTTTTTTAAATGCTTATCAAAGACATAATTCAGAATTTCATATTTATATGCCATTATTAAGAACTGGATATTCTGCTGATTTAAGTGATAATTCAACAATTTCATATTATCATAAATTTTCACATCAATTATTTGCCGGTGGATATCAAACTTTAGGATTTGGTCCAGTTTTTTATTCTAATAATAATTATGTTTATAATCCATGTTTATTAGATGCTTTTTCTTTAAATTATAGAACATCACCACCTATAAATCAACTAATATCTAATTTACAACGCGGACAAGCCGATCCTATACAAATGACAAATGCACAAATGCATCGCGCATGGCAAAATAGATATGACGAACTCATGGAAAGATATTATTCAATTGTAAAATCGGTAGAACAGATTTGTAATATAGGATTACAAATACAAAATAATATGAATGGCATTTTGCCATTAATACATAGACTACCATTATTTCATGGTTCAGAAGTTAATTTATTTGAGGAGAATGGTCAATATACTTATACAAGAGGATTTTTATCATGTACTACTACTATAGATATTGCTTTAACTTTTGCTGATCGTGGAAATCGACAACTTTATGTTTATTTAATTTTGATAGAAGAGGGAGAACATTGTCCTTTTATTAATATGGGTAATATGTTTAGAGAATTTACAATACCACCAGGTGTTATTTTAACTCGTGTTGGAGAGTTTACTCTTCCACAATTAAACTGGACACAACCTAATAGAATAAATGGAAATAATACAACTTTTATACTTGTTAGACCCGCTATAGGAAATTTTATTCAAGAATTTACAAGACTTGTTGATATTGCAAATATGTGGGAAGGATACATGCCTACGAATACTTGTCATACTAATTGTGTATATGAAAATAACCCACATAGACAAAGAGTAGCACAAAACATGTCAGATTATTTTAACAACAGAAATAGAAATAGAGTTTCACAAAATACAGACGATTTGAGAATACAGTTACGACTTAGAATTCCAGCAGCGCCATTACAAATTGGTGGTAGTAATAAAAAAAGTAAAAATTTTGAAAAATTATTTAAAAATATGGGTGGTAAAAATGATCCGTTTACATTAAAAAAAAATGAAAGTTTATTTAAAAGATCAAGATTACCTAAAACTGAAGTAAAAATGTCCAAATCTATTTCTGATGATAAATCACTATCTATAAATAAAAAAGATGAATTAGAACATTTTAATTCACTTACAAAATATGGATTATTTGAAACATTTAAAACAAAAGCTGAATTACAAGAATTTGTTATTAATGAGAATCAAAAAATTAAAGATCAAATACTTACAATTAGAAAAAAAATAGAAGAATCAAAAAAAGTAAATAAAAAATTAAAGATAAAATCTCAAAATGAAAATATATTCGATTTATCTTTGTTAGATAAAAAGGGTAATGATGTATTTGATAAAGAAACTCAAAAAATATTAAGTTTAGCAGGAAAAGGGACTTTCTAAGTTAGAAAAACATTATCTAAAAAGTAATGAATAATAAAAAAAAATACTCTCAGTGGGGCTCGAACCCACGACCACAAGGTTAAAAGCCTTGCGCTCTGCCGACTGAGCTATGAGAGCCTATATAATTATATATATTAAATTCTTATATAGGTTTAAAAAAGTACATTTCTTTATTTTTTAAATTTTTATAAAGAGGATTTTAAAATTTTAAAATTTTTTATGAAATGTACTTTTTTTTTAATTGTGTTATATCTTATATTAATATAATATAGTCATTTATTTAATGGATGATAAACAATTAATTTTTGTTTTAGATTTAGATAACACTATTATTGGTAATTGTACTTATCAAACTGATATATATATATTACATAAATATCAAATGAAATATGGTATTAAAACGATTAATAATAATTTACAAGAATCATATAAATATAATTCCAAATTAATAAGACCATATTTTTATTATTTTTATAAAAAAATAAAAGAAAAATATCCAAATTCATATATATTTATATATACTGCATCAGAAAATAACTGGGCAAAAAAAGAAATAGGATTAATAGAAAAAGGTTTGAATATTAAATTTTCCAGACCTATATTTACCAGAAATGATTGTATTATAAATAGTAATGGTGAATATAAAAAATTAATATCTAAAATTTTACCGAAAATAAAAAAAATTACAAATAATATTAAAGAAAATTTAGTTATAATTGATAATAATAATACATTTGTAGATTATAATTCTAATTTTATATTATGTAAGTCATATGAATATATTTATTTTTTAGATATATGGAAAAATATAAATATAGATTTTTATAAATATACAGAATTAACAAATTATATTGTTAAATTAATAAAAAATAATAAATTATCAAAATATTATAATATAGAAACAATAAGTAGTAAAGAATTGGAAAAAATATATAAATGGAAATATAAAAAATATAAAAAAATTAATAAAATAAATAAAAAATATTTAAATGATAAATTCTGGAAAATTTTAACGGATAACATAATATCAAATGATTTTTATAAATTTAATAAAGATACTGTTGCATATTTACAAAAAATTACAGATAATAAGTAAAATTATATATCTATTAAATTATTATCTGAAATATTAACTTCTTCAATAATTAATTCAGCATTATTTTTTTTTATATATGAAATAGTTTGTAATAATGTATCTGCTAAATCATCTTTTTTTTTATGTTTTATAAAATAGTTATTTAAAATATAATTATTTTTAATATAATATTTTGTAATTTCTATACCGTCGTTTTTATTATTTCTATATTTATCTCTTTTTTGTTCCTTTTTATTTCTAGTTGCATCAATTTTTATTAATGGTTCTGGTTTAAAATTATGATATTGTAATTTTAAAGAAGCATTAATTAATAAAACTTGACCTATAAATTTATCCCAATGTTTTAATAAACTAAAATATGAAAAAATTAATAATTGAATACTTTTCATAATACCATTTAAATTAGATGGTTGATTTTCAATTAATACATAATCTATATTTTCATATTTTAACTCTTCTATGCTACCAATTATATTATCTAATTCATAAAATAATATTTCTGATATTAAATTTAAACCATTAACATCTTTTTTTTTATCAGCAAGAGTTATTACACGCCAATCAATAATATTAATATAATTATCTTTATTTTCTAAAATACATAATGCTAAATTTTTAATACCAATATCAAAACTTATATATATCATTTTATAAATTAATAGTATTTATATTTAAATAATTATTTATTATTTAGATAAAAATAACTGCTCTCTACCGGGTTCGAACCGATGACCTTGGCCTTATCAGAGCCACGCGCTACCAACTGCGCTAAGAGAGCGTGTATTATTCAGAAAATCATCATTATAATACAATAATATAATATAATTATAATCTTTATATTATTTTAATATGAAATTAAAAATATATTTACTATTAATAACAATATTATTTGGAATATTATTATTAAGTTATTATTTAATAAATAATATAGATGGATTTAATAAATATAATTTAAAAATAATTCCTATAAAACCATGTGGTTGTGAGATAACTAATTTAAATTTAGTTGATACAAATTATTATTTAGATAATGATTTAGTTAAATATTTAGAATTTTTAATGGCAAAATATGGTTTTATATTAATTCGCAATCAGGGTAAAATAAATAATGAAAAAAATATTAAAGGAAAATATTTAACTGGTAAAGAACAATGTATTTTTTCCAAAAATTTTGGAACTAAAAGACTACATTCACCGCATGCAGTTCACGATGAAGCACCCAATAATGATATTTTCAGATTAAGTAATAATGAAAATCATGGTTTTAATTCTGTTGGACCAGAATGGCATAATGATGGTTCTTTTGAAAAAAATCCATTTAGTTATGTAATATATCATATTATTAAAGCACCCGAAGGATTTGGTAACACAAAATTTGCTCATTTAGGTAAAGCATATGATAAGTTAGATAATTTATTAAAAAATAGATTAGAAAATTGTGCTTCTATAAATTCAAATAGTAATATAATACACCCCTTAGTACACAAACATCCAATATCAAAACGCAAATCATTATATTTACATCTCGGTATGACAGGTGCAATTATAGAAAATGTTAATAATAAAAAAAAATATAAAAAAACAAAATTTACAGAAGAAATAACACCATATTATTTACCAAACTATAAAAAAAATATAAATAAATTAAAAAATATTCGCTGTTGGAGAAATAAAGAAATTAATAAATTTTTTATAAATATTTCAAATTTATTAGATGATAAAGATGTTTCATATTCGCATAAATGGAAACAAGGTGATATTATAATTATTGATAATTTGGCAGTAGCACATAAAGCAACTAAACAAGCACATGATTTGAATACCGGATTAAGAATATTACATCGTACAACGGTAGAATCAAATAATGAATTAAAACCAATTAGAGAATTGCAATTAGAAAAAATATTAGATTTAAAACAAGAAAGTCCATTTGGTAAAGATTCAACATGGATTAATGGATATGTTGGTTACAGATGGGGTGATTGGAAAAATAGAAGTATCCCTAATTAATTTAATATTATAATATTCTTTAACAATATTAATAAATTTATTAATATTATTTTGTTTATTAATTCTATAAATACGTGAAAATAGACCCGGCATTAATTAATTAATTATTTTAATAAAATCATTTTTTTTAAATATATATTATAATGATATAATGATATAATTATATAATAATATTGATATGAATGCATATAATAATTTATACTTAGCATATAATATTAATGATAAAGAATTATCTTTAGTTTTACTTCCAAATAATATAAATAATTTTACAATAAATTATATTGATATTTATGATAGTATAGATAATAATCATATAATTGATGATAATATTATAGAAAATCATAATATACAAACAAGATATAGAACAAAAATAAATATGTTATGTTTGCTAATTATAATAATTATTGCAGTTACTATTACAAAATTAGTATCTTGATTTAAAAGAAATTTTATATTTAGTAATTTTTTTTTAACATAAAAAAAATAATTGTATTAAAGCTTTTTATAATTTTGATTTATAAAAATCACAAATAGATTTTACTGATCTTTCACCTTGATGTGTTTCTTTTATTCCATTTCCTACTACCATAATTGTTGGAAAACCTTCTACGCCATTTTCAACCATTTTTTCAGCAGTATTGCCTTTGCCTTCAACATAATGTAAAACATTATCACTACCTAATTCATCTTTTATTTTTTGTATAGTTCCACCTTCTTCGAATTGTTTACAATAACCACACCATGGTGCAGTATATATTTCTAATTTAATAGAATTAGAGAAATGCTCTTTTTTACCACAACCACACGAACCTTTAAAAAATATAGCATATATTGCTAATACAACTAATGTAGTCAATAAAACAATTATTAATGTATTACTATTTAATCCAATCTTTCCTTTCATACTTTTCTATAATAAGTAAACAAAAAAAATTAAAATGCCATAAAATATAGCATATAAAACCATTTGTCAAATGGTGAATTTAATGGTTTAATAAGAGTAATTAAACTATTTTTATATTTTAAATATATATTATTTAATATATTTTGATCTTTTCCAGCAAAAATATTATATTCAATAAATGTATCTAACATATTATAATATGTATAAAACCATGTTTCAATAATATGTTTACTGCATAATATTACGCCACCCCCACATCTATTATCATTAAATATATATGGTTGATTTTTATTATAATTTAATTCTAAATCATTAAATTCTTCAACTTCCAACAGATAAACCTTATTATTTTCTATTTTTAAATTATTATTTGGAAATTTATTTAATAATATTTTATATATCTCATTATTTCTAATCATGCCAATATCTGTCCATGCATAAAATTCTGTATTAAAATATTTTTTTTTATATACATCGTACATAAAAGCAGTTTTATTATTCCATATTAAATATAATAATGGATCATGATATTTTTCATTATCTCTTAAATAATCATCTGTAAAATATTTAATATATTTATAACAATATAAATTATTTATATTTACTCTTATAATTTTAGTTTTAAATAAAAAATTTTTACGAACATTAAGTATTAAATTTTCAATAGCATCCGAATTTGTATATATAACAATAGGATTATCCTTAATAAGATTCATGTAATTTATAATCCATGATACATAAATTTCACTAGAAAATTTTTTTTTTGGTATTTCTAAATATGCTGTTACAATAGTTATTAAATCCATTTGTATAATAATATAAAAATTAATTTTAAGTATTAATTTTTTCTTTTTTATTGAGTTGCCATTCATGAGCGGCCATTTTTAAAATTTCTTTATTTGTCTTTTCCGGATTATCAATTTTTAATTTACCCATAATTTCTTTAACATATATATTATATTTACTTGGATCCTTTTTCTTTGTATTATCATTTTTTTTTTGTTTTACCGATTTAAAAGCAACTGTTAATAGTTTTTTTAAATCATTTAATGTATATTTTTTTTTATAATCAATTTTTTTTACAAATGTATCTATTGTAATTTTTGTAATATTATTTTTAGTTATTTTTACAGGTATCAAAGATATTTCATCATTTTTTGGTTCCATTTTTAATTATAAATTAATACTTTGTTTTTATATAAATTTTTAAAAATAAAATAGATAAAACTATTAGAGTTAGGCAAATGTCTTATAATCCATTTTTTACAGTTAAAGCACAAAACTCTAATATTGCTACATTTTCATCAACAGCAGATGAAACTTTTATTTTGCTTATTGCAAATGATGTTAATCAAGTATTGGAAGATGGCGAAACTGTTAAAAATAATGATAATTCAAATGCAGTTATTATTGGTGCAAACGTAATTGATGATACAACAGATGATCATGAAGCATTTATTAGTGTTAGAGATGATAATGTTAATGCTGTTATAGCTAGATTTAATAGTAAAAATATATTATTTAAAGTAGACGCAGTATTTGATAACGATATATTACCTTCTTCGTGTAATATTACTTCAAATATTGGTTCTGAATTAAATAAATGGGGTAATATATATGCCAGTAATATAATAGCGGATGGTAGTTATATTAAGAATATTAATTTAAAAGATAAAACAACAGATGATCTTAAAGAAACTTTAAATAATCGTTATTATAAATTAAACCATTTTAGAAAAGATTTTAATAATAGATTTGAAAAATTATATAATGATGATTTAATTACATTAGATAATATTCCACAGGGTAATATTAATAAAAATATACAAAATGGTTACTATAAAGGTACTTTAGTTGTAGATGATATTATTATCAATAATTATAATCCAAATAATGACGGATTTAGTATCAATTATGATATAAATGTTACAAATACCGATCAAATATATGAGGGTTCTAGTAATTTATATTATACCGAAGAAAGAGTTAGCAATATTGTTATTAATCAATCATCAATTCTTATTGATTATATTAAAGAACAAAGTAATATTATTCTAGATACTATAAATATTAATGATAAGCATCATTTAAATTTAGTAAATAGTAATTTTGAATTATTAAATTCGAATATTCATATAATTAAAAATTTAAATATAGATTATACAGATGAAACTGCTGTAATATTAAATTCATCTATAGAAAAACTTAAAAATGAAACACAATTAGGATTTAATTATTTTAGAAATGACTTGATTATTGCTAGTAATAATATATTAAATAATGTAGAAAAACTTAATATTTCAAATTTATCTAATATATATTATTTTAAAAATGATATTATTAATGAAGTTGATATTATTAAAAGTTCTAATATAGAATTTGATAGTACTATTGAATTATTAGAAACAAAACTTGACATAGAATTACCTGCACTTAATAATTCATTAAATTTATTTAATAGTGAAAGAATATCAAATTCAAATCAAATTATTAACTATATAAATTTAAATATTAAAAATACTTCTAATTATAATTCAAATTTAGATATTTATTCATCTAATTTAATTGATATAACTTCTAATTATTTATATAATTATTATAGTAATTTAGATTTAGATACATCAAATCTAATCGATACAACTTCTAATTATTTATTTAATTATTATAGTAATTTAGATTTAGATACATCAAATCTAATCTATACAACTTCCAATTATTTATTTAATTATTCTAGTAATTTAGATTTAAATACATCTAATTTAATTGATAGAACTTGTAATTATTTATTTAATTATTCTAGTAATTTAAATTTAGATACATCTAATTTAATCGACACAACATCTAATTATTTATTTATGTATTTTAAAAATATTGATATAAAAACATCTAATATAATTAAAAATACACACCATTATTTATTTAATTATTCAAGTAATTTAGATTATAATACATCTAATATAATTAAAAATACACACCATTATTTATTTAATTATTCAAGTAATTTAGATTTAAATACATCTAATTTAATTGATATTACTTCTAATTATTTATTTAATTTTTCAAGTAATTTAGATTACGATACATCTAATCTAATTGATATTACTGCTAATTATTTATTTAATTATTCAAGTAATTTAGATTATGATACATCAAATCTAATCGATACAACAGCTAATTATTTATTTAATAATTCAAGTAATTTAGATTTAAATACATCTAATTTAATCTATATTACTTCTAATTATTTATTCAATTATTCAAGTAATTTAGATTATAATACATCTAATCTAATTGATATTACTTCTAATTATTTATTTAATTATTCAAGTAATTTAGATTTAAATACATCAAATTATTTAAAAAATAATTATTCCAATATATTAATATCGTATACAGATACATCTAATTTAATTAATATTACTTCTAATTATTTATTTAATTATTCAAGTAATTTAGATTTAGATACATCTAATTTAATTGATACAACATCTAATTATTTAAAGCATTATATTAATCATATTGATGATAAAATAACATTAGATTATACTGAAAGATTCAATAATATTATTAGTAATTTTGATACTGTAATAAGTATTATGAATTTTAATTTTTCAAATTATATAGACGAATCATCTAATTATAATAAAAATTATTCAAGTAATTTAGATTATAATACATCTAATTTTATTGATATTACATGTAATTATTTATTTAATATTATTGACGTAATTGATACTGATGTAAATACTAAGTTATCATTAATTGAAAGTATAAATAATCAAACTACAGAAATTGTAACAAAACTTAATAATGATGTAGATAATAATTCAAATATTATAGTTGATAATTATATATATTTTTCAAATTTAGATTTAATATCTTCAAATTTAACAAGTAATTTAAATATAAATATTTCAAATTATTTAATTGAAAATGAAAAAGAAATTATTAGAACTTCAAATTTAATAGATATTACTAGTAATTTTATATATACTTATTCAAGTAATTTAGATATTAGAACATCAAATTTAACAAGTAATTTAAATATTAATATTTCAAATTATTTAATTGAAAATGAAAAAGAAATTATTAGAACCTCAAATTTGATAGATATTACAAGTAATTTTTTATATATTTATTCAAGTAATTTAGATATTAAAACATCAAATCTAACAAGTAATTTAAATATTAATATTTCAAATTATTTAATTAAAAATGAATCTGAAATTTATAGAACATCTAATTTAATTAGTTTTTTAGATGATAATACATCTAATTATTTTAGAGAAAATGAATTTGAAATTTTAAGAACATCGAATCTAATGAGTAATTTAAATATAAATATTTCAAATTATTTAATTGAAAATGAATTGGAAATTAGTAGAACATCTAATCTTACTAGTAATTTAAATATTAATGTCTCAAATTATTTAATTGAAAATGAATTAGAAATTTTAAGAACATCTAATTTAATTAAACAATTAGACGATAATACTTCTAATTATTTTATAGAAAATGAATTAGAAATTTTAAGATCTTCTAATTTTATCAAAGACACTAGTAATCATCTATTTAATTATTCTACTAATTTAAATATTAATAATTCAAATTATATTGATGATGTTAATTCAAATGTTTTGATTTCATATACAGATAATTCAAATTATATTGGCAATAATAATAATAATATATCAAATTATATTAATAATATTGAATCTAAAACATCTAATATAGAAATTTTAACTAATGGTGATATTAAATTGAATAGTGATTTAACTATTATAGGTGAATTAACAGTTTCTGATTTAAATGTTACTGGTTTATCTACAAAAATAAATACTACAACATATCAAACAGAAAACTTAGAAATTATTAATAATCAAGGAGATGGACCTTCTTTTAAAATATTACATAATGATGTTACACATAATATTTTTGAAACAAGTAATGCTGATAATAATTTTTTTATTATTGATAATAATAATAAAATTGGAATAAATAAAACACCCGTATATGAATTAGATGTTAATGGCACAGTTTCTATTGATAATGATTTAATTGTTAATAATATAGCGCGTTTATCAAATATTGAAGTTGAAGGAAACATTATACCATTAACTGATAAAGAATATAATATAGGAGATTTGAATAATAGATGGAAATCAATTTATTTATCTGGAAATACAATTCATCTTGGCAATTTACTAATATCTACTGAAACTGGCGACATGAGTTTAAAAACGATCGATAATAATAATGCTGGTATAAATGTATCTGATTTAAATATATTAAGTGAAAATGGTACAACTGCTACAATAAGTTTTAATGGTAATAATTTAGAAATTAAAGGACAAGATAGTAATGGGAATATTATTAATACTACACAAAAAATAAAAGGTGATTTAATAGTTGAAGGTATTTTAACTTTAGAAGGTGGATATGTAATTGAAGCAGATTTAGTTGTTAATAATAATATAACATTTAATGGTGATATAAATGATATTTCATCAACTGAATTAAATTATTTAAAAAATACTTCTAAAAATATAGAAGAAAATTTTATATCAACATCAAATCATATAGGTAATTTAGATACTAATTTTTCAAATTTAATAATTGATAATAGTAATTATTTATATTATAATTCTAGTAATTTAAATATAAATATTTCAAATTATTTAATTGAAAATGAAAAAGAAATTATTAGAACATCTAATCTTACTAGTAATTTAAATATTAATATTTCAAATTATTTAATTCAAAATGAATTGGAAATTATTAGAACATCTAATCTAACTAGTAATTTAAATATTAATCTTTCAAATTATTTAATTCAAAATGAATTGGAAATTATTAGAACATCTAATTTAACTAGTAATTTAAATATTAATCTTTCAAATTATTTAATTCAAAATGAATCAAAAATTTATAAAACTTCTAATTTAATTAGTCAATTAGACGATAATACTTCTAATTATTTTAGAAAAAATGAATTAGAAATTTATAGAATATCTAATTTAGTTAATGAATTAGATGATAATACATCTAATTATTTTAGAGAAAATGAATTAGAAATTATTAGAACATCTAATTTAACTAGTAATTTAAATATTAATCTTTCAAATTATTTAATTCAAAATGAATTAGAAATTATTAGAACATCTAATTTAACTAGTAATTTAAATATTAATCTTTCAAATTATTTAATTGAAAATGAATCAGAAATTTATAGAACTTCTAACTTAATTAATGAATTAGATGATAATACATCAAATTATATTAAAAATATAGAATCTAAAACTTCTAATATTGAAATTTTATCAAATGGTAATATTAAATTAAATAGTGATTTAAATATTCAAGGTGAATTAACTGTAACTGATTTAAATGTTACTGGTTTATCTACTCAAATTAATACAACAATATATCAAACTGAAAACTTAGAAATTATTAATAATCAAGGCGATGGTCCTTCATTAAAAATAGATCATAATAATCAAAATAATAATATAATAGAATTAACAAATAATACAAAAACATTTATAGTTGATAAAAATGGAAATCTTGGAATAAATAAAACACCTACAGCAGAATTAGATATAAATGGTGATATTAAATTTACTGGTTCAATAAACAATATATCTGCTAATCAATTTAATTATTTGGATGGAACTAGTAAAAATATTGAAACAAATTTTAATGCAACATCAAATCATATAGGAAATTTAGATATAAATATCTCAAACCATATATTTGATACTTCTAATTATGTAACATATTCGTCTTTAAATATTTCAAATTATATTAAAAACAATGAATCTCACATATTAAATACATCTAATCACATAGGAAATTTAGATACTAATATTTCAAATTATATAATTAATAATGAATCTGATATATTAAATACATCAAACCATATTAATGATTTAGATATTAAATTTTTAAATTTAATTAATTATGATAATAATTTACTAAATTTTAAATTATTACATTCTAACAATAATATTTCAAATTATATTAATAATAATGAATCAAAAACATCAAATATTGAACTTTTAACCGATGGTAATATTAAATTAAATAGTGATTTAACTATTGATGGTACATTATATGTTAGTAATATTGATATCACTGGCGAAACAGTACTTATAAATACAACAACATATCAAACAGAAAATTTAGAAATTATTAATAATCAAGCCGACGGTCCTTCATTGAAGATAGATCATAATAATCAAAATAATAATATAGTAGAATTAATTAATAACACAAAAAGATTTATAATTGATAAAAATGGAAATTTAGGAATAAATAAAACACCAACAGCAGAATTAGATATAAATGGCGATATTAAATTTATTGGTTCAATAAATAATATAACTGCAAATGAATTACATTATTTAGAAGGTATAGAATCTTCTGTTCAAGATCAATTAAATATATTAAAAATAAATTCAAATATAAATAGTAACATATTAATTAATTTAGAATATAATTCAAATATTAATAATTATAAAATAGAATTATTGCAAAATTTTTCAAATATTACAAGTAATAATATTGTAAATCATGATAATAGAATTAAAGTTATTGAAGAATATAATAATAATCAAAATTTGGGAAATTTAATTAATAATGAAGTATTAACTAATACTATACCATCTATTGTAAGCGATGGTTTATTATGGAATAATTCTACAAATAAATTAATAAATACAATAACACAATATACTGATACAAATGTTAATAATGTATTATCAACAAAAAATTATTTAACGATTAATAATATACCATTAGATGATTCTACACTACATGTAATTGATGGAAAATTAAAAGTTATAGATAGTAATATTATTTCTTATAATAATGAAGGAGTTAATATTAAAATAGATGATAATAATGGTATAAAACAAATAAATGTTGGAGAAAAACAAGATATAAATTATATTACAAATAGTGTAATATTTACTTTTCAACCATATATACAAACTTTTGATATTCCAAATGGAGTAAATGAAGTAGTTGCTTATGTGTGGGGTGCCGGAGGTGGTGGCGGTGGTTATATTAATGGTGGTTGTGGCGGTTCAGGTGGATTTACATCTGGTACTATAAATGTTTCAGATATATCAAAATTATATATACATGTTGGTGGTGGTGGCGATGGTAATGTATATTCGACTTTTGCTGGATCTGGATATCAATATGGTGGTATTGGTGGTGTTGGTTCTGGCGCAGGAGGGGGTAAATCGGGAATATATTTTTCATCATATGAAAATGGAAATGAAATATTAATTGCTGGTGGTGGGGGTGGGGCAGGTGGAACAAATATTTCAAATAGTTTTTGTAATGGTGGTGGAGGTGGTGGAATAGAAGGTAATAATGGTTCAATCCTAGGAACAACAACTCCAATAGAAAATGCATTTACAAATGCAATTGGAAGAGGTGGTAGATTTACTAATGGGGGAATTGGTGGAATTGCTGATACAAATGGAAATGATGGAATTAGAGCAGAGGGCGGTGATGCAAAAATAATTAATGGAACAATTAGAGGTCAGGGTGGTGGTGGTGCTGGATATTGGGGCGGTGGAAGTGGTGGGAATAGTATAAATTTTGGTGTTGGTCCAGGAGGTGGTGGTTCAGGTTATTTAAATAATGGATATTTAAAAAATGGTATTATTTTATCATCCGAAACAGTAGTAACAGGTGATATACCTATAAATCCACCGAAATCAGAAAATGAATATTATATAAGTAGTGTTGGTAAAGGTGGTATAAATAATGGTGGAAATGGAGGAGATGGATTGATAGTAATAATATATAAAACAAATAATACAACAGCAACTCTAACAGAAAATTCAAATTATAGATTACCATTTCAAGATTTAAGTATACCAAATAACGATAATATAGAATTTGTAAGTGGTTTATTAAAGTTTGAAAATGATAAGTGGATTGTTACAAACGAATTAGATGAAAGAATACAATTTGTAGAAAATAAAACATTAGAATCATTAAATTTAATTAATTTAATAAAAGATTTAAGTAATATAGATTTTACAAATGTTTTAAACACTATTGAAAATATAAACATTGTTAATTTTTCAAATTATACAAATACTTTACTTACAAAAATAAATAATTTACAAACAAATATTGATGCGATAGAAATAATACAAAATATTGAAAGCGGACAATTTTCCAACTATGTTGTAAATGTATCAAATTATTTAGAAAATAATATTATAACAAATCAAAATGATATTATTGATATCCAGACTAAAATTAATTTTATAGATAATGTAAATACTACAACAAACAGATTATATAATGATATTATTATAGATGGTGAATTAACAGTTACTGATTTAAATGTTACTGGTTTATCTACTCAAATTAATACTGCAACTTATCAAACTGAAAATTTAGAAATTATTAACAATCAAGGTGATGGTCCTTCTTTAAAAATAGATCATAATAATCAAAATAATAATATAATAGAATTAGTAAATAATACAAAATCATTTATTGTAAATAAAGATGGAAATTTGGGAATAAATAAAATACCAACATCAGAATTAGATATAAATGGCGATATTAAATTTACTGGTTTGATAAACAATATATCTACTAATGAATTAAATTATTTAGATGGAACTAGTAAAAATATTGAAACAAATTTTAATACAACATCAAATCATATTGGAGAATTAGATAATAATACATCAAATTATTTTAGATTAAATGAAACTGAAATTTATAAAACATCTAATTTAATTAGTTTATTAGATGATAATACTTCTAATTATTTTAAAGAAAATGAATCAGAAATTTATAGAACATCTAACTTAATTGGTTTATTAGATAATAATACATCTAATTATTTTAAAGAAAGTGAAGTAGAAATTTATAGAACATCTAATTTAATTAGTCGGTTAGATGATAATACATCTAATTATTTTAAAGAAAGTGAAGTAGAAA
>Ga0255773_10000051_pt1 | contig 124144 bp, 114 predicted proteins | sample 011ome_17_FD_179971 | JGI IMG/M metagenome (GOLD analysis project Ga0255773, IMG submission 179971) | Coastal salt marsh microbial communities from the Groves Creek Marsh, Skidaway Island, Georgia - 011502XT metaG (version 2) | ecosystem: Environmental > Aquatic > Marine > Intertidal zone >... | reverse complement strand
TTTTATAGCGCGCGAAAAATGTCCGCACTAAATGCTCATTCGCGTTTTAACGCGATGACGAAATATTTGGAGGGGGGTGATCGTGATAAAAGCAAAGGTTAATGTGTTAACTGCTGGTCTAAACTCTACCGAGCGTTCTGCATGGTGCCAGACACTGCGGCTGCTAACAATGTTGATATGTCTTACGGCTGGGGCTACGCCGGTTCTCGCTGCAAACCTTGATGTGCCTGCTGGGCTCGGAAAATTGACTGCGGCTAGTTCGCCGGTCCTTGAGCTAGTCGGTAGATGGGACGGTGGCCCTGTTTATTCAAGCGCCGTATCGGGAGAGTATGTCTATTTCGGTATGGGCGGAGGTATCCGCGTGCTGCATATCGAGCAGAGTGCTAATTCCAGCGCTGCTGCCTGGCGTGAAGTCGCATCTGTTGCGACATCTGGTGTGGTAAAGGATCTAACAATATCGGGTCATCACCTGTACGTTGCTGATGATGGTGGTGCCATGCGGATAATCGATATTGCTAAGCCGACACAACCGCTGGAAGTAGCACATATCGATCTTCAGCCAAATGTTCGAGCGGTTGCCGTGGAAGGTCATTATGCCTATTTGGCCGCAGGCTGGCTGGGACTGGTAATCATCGACATCTCTGACCCCCAAAAGCCGAAACAAGTGCGGAAATTTAAAACCGAGAATTATGCCGTCGATGTGCATGTGGCGGGCTCCTTGGCTTTTGTGGCGAACATTACCCGTGGCGTTAGAATTATTGATGTTGCTGATCCTTTGCAGCCCAAGGAAATTGGCTTCTATGAAATGCCGGGCTTTGCGCACGGCGTCCACGTTGATGGTGATTATGCGTACATCGTGGGCCTTGAAGAGCATGAAGACGACCTCGCCGGTCTGACAATTGTCAATATTGCGGACCCAACCACGCCTGTGAAGTCTGGCTTCTATAAACTAGAGTACGGTGCGGAACGAGTTTGGGTTGAGAACCAGGTGGCCTATCTGGCTGGCGTGGCCAATGATGCAGGTTTAATTGTCGTCAATGTGACCGACAAAAATAACCCCATAAAAATGGCGAGTTATACGAGTAAGACGTGCTCGGAGTCGGTAACGATCGCAGGTTCACATGCGTATCTAGCACATGGTGATCTAGGGCTTGAGATTATTGACTTATCTAATCCAAAGGTGTCTCCTGTAGTAGAACACTATGATGCCGCGGGTAAGTCGCGTGGTGTAGATGTGGTAGGTAACTATGCCTATCTGGCTAATGGCTACACGGGTTTACGAATTCTGGATATCTCTCATCCAGACGCCGTGCGTGAGGTTGCCAATTTGCCCACTTACCGAGCGGTCGATGTCGACGTCGCTGGTCCCTATGCTTATATCGCTGACGATTGGTCAGGGGTGCAAGTTGCAGATATTTCAGATCCTTCTAGCCCGCATATCGTCGGCCATGTCAACACGCCGGGAAATGCTGAACGTATCGTTGTCATCGGCAGTCTTGCCTATGTTGCAGATGGCCCCTCTGGGCTGCGAGTATTGGATGTTTCTCGCCCTGAAACACCGGCGGAAATTGCTGCTTTTGATACGCCAGGTTACGCGTACGAAGTACGTGTTGTGAATGGTTTTGCTTATGTCGCTGATGGTGATCAGGGGCTCAGAATTATTGACGTCTCCAAACCATCGGCAGCCATGGAAATTAGTCATTTCATACCTCGCGGGAAAAGGGTCGATGTGCGCGATGTAGAGATCGTCGGCTCCCACGCCTATCTAGCCTCAGGTAGTTCCGGCCTGACTGTCATTGATATTTCAGATCCGAAGAATCTACGGGAAGTAGCGCAGGGCGCGGTAAAACGCACGGCGCGAAATGTTCGTGTCTCTGGTGCCAATGCCTATGTGGCTGATCTAGATTGGTTGCGTGTGTTCGATATCTCAAATCCTATTTTAATCAAAGAGATGGCCTCTTATAAAATACCAGCCACTTTGGCTGACATTTGGGTGGATGAGTCGGGTGTCTATGCTGCAGCGAATGAAGCAGGCCTGATGATACTTGGACTGAAAAATGCCAGCGTTGTGAATTAGTCACTGAGCTCGCTCAATGATGCGTGCCAATGATGCGTGTCGATGTTGTGCCTAATGATATTTATTATCCTGACGCCTGAGTCTGCAATGGAGATATTAACAGCAACCGCTGTGGATTTGGGCGAGCCCGGATGGGACCCCATGTATGGTTATGGCAGAATCGATGCCGCGGCCGCCGTTGCGTTGGTTACGCTGATGGATCTGTTCAAATCGGAACCATTGTATTCTCGGCGAATGCGACGGGTATGATCGATCTTGCGGTATTGAGACTTTATTATGACGACGTCTTGATCTGTTTTGGTCCTGAAAGCGCAACTTGTAGCATTGATGTACGTAAGAGGGACGTTGGCGAGTATCAATTAAAGGCAATCGCGATTGATTCTGCCGAACAATCAACCAGTACTATCGTCAGTTTCACCGTCGAATGTTGCAAAAGCGGTGATATTGGCAGCAAGGGTAAGGGGCGGGGTTGACCCTCCTTGAGCTGTAGGGCCCTTGGCCTTAAGGTCCGTATGCCGGACCCTGGAGTCCGGTGATGATATCGAAATGCATGGTCTCGGTGAAGTCGTAGCTCTTGATGTTGCCGGCACGGTCATAGATGGTCATGTTGGCCAGGGACCAAGTGCCGGGAGCAGAGCCTGCAGGGAGCACAATTGTTCGGTAGTAACGCTGCTCTTCATTCGCAACTTCCTTGGCGTATATAAGGCTGGGTTCATTGCTCATATAGAACTGATGGCTAATGCCCTGTGGATCTTTCAGCTTGAGGGACGCTGTTTTAAAACCCGAGATGTCATCTGCGATTGAAAATAGGATTGAGACTGTGGTTTCACCATCAGGTTTATTTGGGTGAGTGGGCTGGGTCTCGATGGCTAACGTGTTGAGGTTCAGTTTAGGCGGTTGCGTATCCGGATTACTGGTGATCAAAACAATAGATTGAGCGGCCTCATCTATTCGATTTTTTTGGCTGTTGGGATGTTGAGTTTTCGCGTCATTTGATTTGGTAAAGTAAACCGAGCTCTTATTTTTTGCTGCGTCATGCATACTGATATAGCGCAAGTTATAGACCGAAGTTGGTTTGTAGTTCGGCATCAAAAAGTCAACATGACACTGCCCTTGCTTGGCATCAAACTGCCCCCACTGCTCGTGTCGATAGGTGCTGGCAACCTCGTCGTTGAGAGATGCGTAGCAGGCATTGCGTGTCGACATAGCGGATTCTTCGTTAACGCGCCAACGCGCCTGAATGATCTGTAGCTGGGCCCCCTCTACCTGCTGGGTTGAGAGTGAGAGAGATGCAGATTTTGCTATATAAAGCGGTGCGCTGGTGTCTTCCTTTGGACTGTCGATGTGGAGTTGCCAGCCAAAATTCTGCGCTTTCTGCATACGACTGTTACCGCCGGCATCAGTCAGGACGATCTGAGAAGTCTGCCACGAACCACTTTTTACGTATTGACTGAGTTTTACTGTGCCACGTAAAACGCTGCTATTACCCCCCGATTGAGCGTCGACCGGATATTTTTGCGGATACAACGCGACATCAACAAAAGTACCAATTTCACTGGTCAACCTGAAATTAGCTAAGCTTGCGCCGCCTTGGGAAATGCTTTTATCAGTATGTAGTTCGATTTCCACGGTCACCAGTTTGTCGGCATCCGGATCACCGCTGACTTCAATGTCGATTCGCTTGATCTCGGTGGGAAACATATAGTCGGGCTGCAGGTCTTCTAGTTTGAATGTCAGATCCTCTCTGGCCTGTGACAAATAAACGCTGCCACCCATGATGCGGTCACGTATGAAATTGTACTTGGCAGGCGCGCGTGAGCGCAGCTTGTCGGGGTTGATGATGTAATGAGCTAACGACTCGGCCATATCTTCGCTCGGCGTTAAGGCGTGCGCGTAGGCCGATACGAATTCAGTTTGTTGGCTCGTATACCAATTGCTCGTGCTGCTGGTTGGGCGTGACCAGTCGCCAATAAGTGCCCAATCTACCTTGAGGGCCTCGTCGAAATGGTTGTCCCACAAAAAATGGGTCTTTTCATGCAGGATTAGGCGTTTCGTATAGTCAACATTTTGATAGTAAAATGCCGATTCCATAAATTCTATATACCCCCTTGCTGTCCATGAGACAGCCGGTGCGTGCTCGTAGAGTGGATGATTAGTGGCATCCAATCGGCGTACCAAGTAACGCAGGTCTGGCAGCCGGTGCCTGTCTTTTGGCATCTCTTCGAACATACTAATAATGTTCAATAGTTCTTCGCTGTGAAAGGCCTGAAACCGCTCGGCAGTCTCGTTGGTCGTGTTGGCTGTTAATGCCTGATAGTTCGGTACGATAGTGGTTACCCCATAGCGTTGTTGCAAAAGGTATTCGATGGCGTCCCTATCATCGCCATTGTTAGTCACAAATCGAACCAGTGCCTGTCGCAGGCGCTGAGAGTAATAGGTGCCTGCAATACCGTCGACGGTGGTGGGCTGTGGTTGTGCATGGGTAAAAGCCCTGGTTGATATCAAGACATCGAACGATGGATTGTGGGCGGGGCTAAGAAAAATATCATCCTCTATGTAATTCGTCGTTAGGCGCCATCGACTCAAACCTGTAGGTGGGCCGAGTGTTTCGGGCTGGCGTGGTATTGCTTGCATATGGTTGCGAATCTCCTCGGCTTGTCTTTGAGTCCATGCGGCCGCTGGGGAGTCGATGAGTAGGATGTTGAAGTCGTCGACCAGTTGGCCGATTGTCGTATCGTCAACCAGCGGTGATGAAGTCTGCTCGAGTTTGGGTAGTCGTGGCTGATTAACAAAAGCAGTTTGAACATTGCTTGGGACCGATCGCGTATCTTCCCAATGATAGCTGTACGACAGGTGTTCGGTGGGTAGAGGGGGTTCAGCGCTGGCGACCAGGCCGACCAGTATCAGGCCACTCGCGGCTCTGCTGGCTCGAAATGCAATTGCTGCGATTTGCATGGCTACTGATCCCAGTTCGGCTTGAACGGCTAAAATTAGGGTCTGGAAAATATACTATCAGTTTAATATTAATAATAAAGAAACGAATACGCCAAATCGATGAATGTACGCCTATTGCGGCTCATTTTAGCTCCGTTAACCGCGTGATAATGGCAGTCGCTATCGTTGGGCCGTAGCCGCCCATGTGATGTGTGTAGCCGGCTGCAGCGGTGAGTTCTGTTCGTGTCATCGGTGCGTCCGCCGTCGCTCGGTAGCTGATATAGCGATCAAGTAGTATTTCATCTCGTGCCGAGGTGCCCTTGATCAATGGATCATACTGTTCCAGTAGAAAAGAGTTGTCGTGCTGGAAAAAGCTTCTTGGCGCCATGTACTCCAACTGCTGGTGCTCAACGGTATTGACCGGGCCTGAACCGCGTAGAGCGGCAAATTGTGACTGTGATAGTCGATGATGACTAAGAAAGCCCGTAAGGTTCGGTATGCCCAGGCGTGCCAGATCTTGCTTGACGCCGGGCGTCTGATAGCGACGTTCCATCTTGGCGAAGTTCGGTTCAATAGGTGACATGGAGGTAACGGCTATCAGGTTGCCAAGATCATTGTCTGCGAACAGCATGACATGGGGGAATACGGCAGCCACAGTGCGAAGGATGAGGCCTACTGATTCGTCACTCTGCTCATAAGTGTGGAACCAGAAAGTAAACAGACCATGGGCAGTGAGTCGGTCGCGGGCGCTCTGAAAATAGTCGACAGTAAACAACCCGCCAACGCCCGCGATCCAGGGATTCGGTGGCTGGGAAATGATGACGTCATAGCGTTCGGGTGCTGTGTGTAGGAATGATTGACCATCTTCGATATAGATGTGTGCTCTGGCATCTTGGGACACTTGGTAGTTGTCGCGCTCAAACAGGCGGCCCGCGCGAAGTACCGCCGGAGAGATTTCGACAATATCGGCCTGATCAATGGGATGACGTAGGGCTGAGCCCGCGGTGATACCTGAACCATAGCCGATGATGAGTACCTTGCTCGCTTCAGTGGCGAGGAACAGCGGTGCATGGGCCATGAGTAACTGGGTATCGAGGTCGTTGGTGTTCGAGGCATCTGGCTTGGTATTGACATAGAGATGTCGATTGTCAGCGTTGCCGGTGACGAGTACGGTTGCATGGGCATCTTCTGTAAAGAAAAATTCCTCATGCTCTCGCTGACGTGCAATATACGTCTGCTGCCAGGCCTCGAAACTAGAAGCGGGATGGGCTTTTGGTGGGCTAACCGAGACACTAGCCTCAGTTAATGGCGGCGGGGCTGTGCGCAGTCGCAAATGATTTCTTGCCAGATTGATGGCGTCAGACCAGTCACTACCCTGCTGACTATAAATCAAAATCACGAGGCTTATTGTAGCGCCGGCGGCGATCCGACGCCCGTATCCTGATTCGCCGGCAACGGCCAGCAAAGCAATGCCACCCACCAAATTAAGCGCGAGGCTAAAATGAAATGCACCCAGCAAGCCGAGGACGGGTAACAGTACCAGGCCCGTGATTGCGACACCCATCACGTTGCCCAGCGTGTTCCAGGCATAGGTGGAGCCAACTCGGGCGCCAATCTCCTGTGGGTTGCGCACTTGTATGCTTGTCACCAGCGGAAAGCTAAAGCCGAGGAAAATGGTGGGCACCAGTAACACGCCGAGGCAGAGCAGGCCCTTGCCAACTTGGTACATTTCGAATCCATAAGTAGTGTTCTGCAGCGCTATTCGCAGCAGGTCGATCAAGTAGGGCATGCGTGATATTAATGGGGTTGCCGCCAACAATGCAGCCACTACCCCGAGCTGGCTTAATCCTAATAGCCACAAGGGCCGTGTGATATTAAGCCGCGCCACGATGGCACTGCCGATGCTGATGCCGGTGATGAAGGACATTAGCATGATGGAAAACGAGTAAGTTGAGGCGCCGAAGGCAAGAGCAATGATACGGTTAAATAGCACTTCGTAACTCATGGCAGCAAAGCCGGTGCAAAAAAGGGCAAGCAAGGCCACAACGTACTGTTCTGTGCGATAGCTGGCTTTCGGTAAGGGACTGACTGATATATTTTTTGGCGGGCGAGCGCGAGTCTCATAAAGGGCGGCTCGTATGACCACGGCCGCGGCTACAAAGTTGAGCAGGCTCGCAACACCCAAGGCCGCGTGGATGCCGAACAAAGGCAGCATGACAAAACCAGCTAGGGCCGTCCCCACTACAGCGCCGAAACTATTAAGTGCATAGAGGTTGGCCACCCGGTTTTTGGTGTCTTTTAGTCGGTGCACCAGGTGGCGTGACATGACGGGCAGGGTTGCGCCCATCAGTACTGATGGTCCAAGAATCAGCAGAGTCACCAGGCTGACACGTAGCAATAACGTTAAGGCGCCTTGATCGAAAAAGCTTCGTGCTATTCCAACATAGCCCACCCCAGCGAGATACAACAACCAGGGTACTAATAGGCAATAGCCGCCAATGAACAACTCAAGGATGATGTAGAGTCTTAAGGGATAGCGGTGTTGGTCTGCCAACTTGCCGAACCAGGTCGCGCCGATTGCCAGGCCGCCCATGAAAACAGCAAGCACTATCATCTGTGCATGGGCTGTGGAGCCGATCAGTTGGACCAGCAGTCGAGCCCATATGACCTGATGCATTAAACCGGCAAGGCCGCTCAGGAAGAAAGCTGTATAGATTGCGAAGCTCAATTGTTTTCGAGTGCTGCTCTTCATCAGCGCGGCCTTAATAAATTTGTTGGTCAGTTCGGTGCTTAGCTGACGATGAGTCGGCGGCTATAAAATGATAAATTGAGGCTAGACTTGCTGGGAACTGGCTCTACTATCTCCGCCGGCTTGACCCGTATCGCAGGTGACCTATAGTGGAATTAACTGCGAGGAACAGCAGATCGTTCATTGCTGTATCAGTAGGGCGGGTCTGCGGATCATAGATCAATTTACACTGCGGTGTATTAGACCCGTTGTTCGATAGACTTGCTTTGATCATGGTCAGGTTGTGTGACCCTTAGCCGGATTGTGTCATTCAGATGCATTTAATTGTTTGGCTATAGATCCCCAATCTCAACTCATTCAGCGCGCATGTTCAGGAATTTGGAGCGACCATCGATGATGTGGAGACGAATGCCCACTAGTCATGGAGTGTGAAATAAGCAATGATTTAGTGTTGCTTTGAAACCTGATAAAGCGCGGCAGGTGAGTTTTGGGTGATCTGCTAGCTAGCGACTACCCTGGCGTAAGCCCGTTAGGTTCTGCCTGTGCCACCAGGTTGCTGTTGCTGGTGTTGGCTGATCAAAAGTGTCGCTGTGGGGGTGTCTCGGGGCTGATATGAGCAAACGTGTTGTCCGGTAATTGCTGCCATTTGTATAGAGCGCGGCCCTGCCGATGGGGCGGGCCGTCAACCTATATTCTAGCGAAATTTCTAGCGAAATTGTTCGGCGAGTTTCGCCAATTCGTCGAGGCGAGTCAGGACCTCGGCCGGCGTTCCCTGAGGCAGACCAAAGATCAGCTCGGTAAATCCTTGGTCGAGTCTGCCGGCCAACTGTTCCGGGTTAGTGGGCGCGCCAAACAACGCAAGGGTGACTGAGTCGACGGGCCTGCCGCGCTTTTCGCAGGCTGCCTGTAGATTTTCCATGCCACCATGACCGGCGCCGCCAATGGGCATCCAGCCGTCACAATAATCAGCGACCCGATCGAACACCCATTTTGAATTAGCGCCCATCCATACTGGCGGACCACCGACTTGAAGGGGTTTGGGCCAGGACCAGATAGGGTCGAAGTCAACAAAATCACCGTGATATTCCGCTTCGTCCTGGGTCCAGATGGCTTTCATCGCGAGAATTTTCTCGCGAACAATTTTCCAGCGATGCTGGTAGCTAGCGCCGTGGTTCGCCATTTCTTCGACATTCCATCCAGCGCCAATGCCGAGGACAAACCGGCCGCCGGATATAACGTCAAGAGATGCACATTCTTTGGCAAGAATAATAGGGTCTCGCTCTATCACCAGACAAATACCAGTGCCGAGTTTGATTCGGGTCGTGACCGCCGCCGCTGCAGCTAGCGCCGTGAAGGGGTCATGAGTGCGCCAGTACCATTCAGGTAAAGGCGTGCCGCCTGGGAAGGGTGTAGTGCGTGCCACCGGTATGTGGGTGTGCTCGGGAAAGAACAGCGAATCGAGCCCCCGTTCTTCTACAGCGCGTGCAAGCTCAATGGGCTGGAGGGTTTGATCGGTCGGAAAAATCTGTACGCCAAAATTCGCCATGTTGATGATCCTTCGAAAGATTATGAATCATAGTACTCTGGTTTTTCTGGCAGGCCAATGGCGCTAAGCATGCTTGAACCTCTGGCACTTTCGGGGTCGAAGGCTAGCATAGAGCGAGGGCGGCACAGGCGTTTGAGATGGGTTTCTCTAGTCCAAGTTGCCTTTCAGGGCGGTGATAAAATCAGGGTCCTGCAATTCCAGCCTGTGTTTCAGTCGCTCGCGCGCGCGAAAGATGATTCGATCGAAATGAGATGTGGTCAGGGCCAATGCTTCACACGTGGCCAACTTGGTTTCATCGTGGATATAGGCTCGGCGCAATATTTCTCGGTCGCGCTCGACCCGCAATGTGCCAATTAGGACAAGGAGCAAGCGCCGTTGCTCTGCTCTGAGGAATTGCTGCTCGGTATCCATAGGATCTTGATGTTCTGCTAGAGGCTCAAATAAATCGGGCTGGTTTGCTGGCCGTCGCAGCCAGCTATAGTAAGAGAACTTTGCGGTCTGATACACGAATCGATCAAGAAATTGAGGTTGCTCGATGCTTTTGTTGCGCAGTCGCAGTAACACCGTCAGGAGCGCGTCGTGAGCGATATCCTCAGCGTGGCTGGTATTGTGGATATAGCGCGCCAAGTGGCGTTTCACGCCCGCATAATAGCGCTGGAAAAACACGGCCTCCATGGGTCGGTCGCCGCGCCGGATGTTGGCGACGATGGCTAATGGTGAAATAGCGGAGTCGAGATCTGTTTGGCTAGAAAATTCCGGTCGCGCTTGAGTGACCGGATCAACAGCGGGTTTGACGATTTTGGTAGACGCAAGCTTGGCCATTAAACCTTTGAAACGGACTGACGGAGTTGACGGTTATTTAGGCAGGGCTGACCGTGAACAACAATGGGCTAAAGGTTTAGATTTCGGCTTGCTCGCCTAAACCTTTGGCTATTTTTTGCCAATGTTAGCGTTGCCCCGTGTTTTTCATTGATCTGTTGCAGTCTGCCGGCTTGAAATTCCGGCTAAGCTGGCTATTTTCATAGCGTCTTCTGCGGCTGTCTGTGAGCAAATTGAGAAGCAGTTGGGGCATCATTGAGCTAGGTCACGGACACCGAAATTTATGCCAAGTTTGACGTTTTATGGTGCAGCACAAGAAGTGACAGGATCTTGTCATTTGTTGGAATCAGCGGGAGAGTATCGATTCTTGCTTGAGTGCGGTATGCACCAGGGCGGTGACGATATTCGGCGCATCAAATCGGAAAAGTTCAAGTTCAATCCCCGTACAATTGACGCTGTTATTCTTTCCCATGCTCACTTGGATCATTCGGGTTTGTTGCCGAGGCTAGTGCGGCAGGGCTTTTCCGGGCCGATTTTCTGTACGGCTGCCACTGCCGATCTGTTAGCCATTCTGTTGCGGGATTCTTATGGGCTGTATCGGCGAGATCTGGAGCATGAAAATCTGCGGCGGGTTCGGCGGGGTAAGAAGCCCATCGAAGAAGTTTATGATGAACATGATGTCGATCAGGTGCTGGCCCTGTGTGAGCCGGCTGAATATGGCCAAGGCCTGCGACTCAACAGCTCTGCGTTTCTGACTTTTCATGATGCGGGACACATTCTGGGTTCGTCTATCGTTGAGCTCAAGCTCGAGGACTATGGAAAGACCAAGACGCTGGTTTTTTCTGGTGACCTTGGTAATAGTGATTCGGTGCTAATGCGACCACCGGCGAATTTGGCCGAAGCCGATGTGGTCTTGATGGAAGGTACCTACGGTAATCGTAATCACCGTTCCATGGACGCTACCATCGAGCAACTTAGTCAAGTCTTGGCTGATACCTGGGCGCGGCATGGCAATGTCATGATTCCGTCATTTGCCGTCGGCCGAACTCAGGAGATTCTGTTTTATCTGGGCCGCCTGCATCGCGAGGGTAAACTGGACAATTGGCGAGTCTATCTCGACAGTCCCATGGCGATTGAGGTGACGGGCGTCTACAACGAATGGCTGGCGTTGCTGGATGAGGCGGACGTCAGGGAGCTCAGAGAGACGGACCGAGAATCATTCCAACGTTTTCTGCCAAGCCTGACCCTAAGCCAGTCCAGCGAAGATTCTATGGCCATCAATAAAGTCTCTTCTGGCGCGATCATTATCGCCGGTAGTGGCATGTGTACTGGCGGTAGGATTCGCCATCACATCAAGCATCGCATCTGGCAAGAGCGCAACACCATGATCTTCATTGGCTACCAGGCGCAGGGAACCCTCGGGCGAATTATCGTAGATGGCGCACCGCACATCAAACTCTACAAAGATGAATACGCTGTGAAGGCCCGAATTGAAACGCTGGGAGGGTTTTCCGCCCATGCGGGTCAGAGCCAATTAATGACGTGGTACAAAGGCTTTGGCAATAGCCCGCGGTTGGTGCTGGTACATGGTGAGCTTGAAGCGCTGCAAGCCCTGGCCGGAAAGTTTGATGCTGAATGTGGGGTCAGCGCGTTGATTCCTGAGCTTGGCGAATCTGTTGCGTTTTAATATTAGCGGCTTGTTATCGGCGCATTAACGCAACCTGTAAGGTATCCGCTTCAGCGCCTTTGCTTGTGCGACTATTGATTGCCGGGCCGGCGCGCGTCGGCAGCCGAGTAACGTTCGCTGTTGTTCTGAATATAGTCTCTGACAATACTCCATGCCTCATCTGCGGAGTCGACAAATTGGATTAAATCCCGATCAGCGGGGCTGATCATGCCTTCGTCCACTAACAGGTCAAAATTCAACAAGGATTCCCAGTAATCACGATCGAAGGCAATGATCGGCAGGGCTTTAATTTTATGTGTCTGAATCAAGGTTAGTGTTTCAAACAGCTCGTCAAGGGTGCCAAAGCCGCCGGGAAAGATGATCAATGCTTGAGCACGCAGTAAAAAATGCATCTTACGGATCGCAAAATAATGAAATTGGAAACACAGTGCTGGCGTAATATAGTCGTTGGGTTTTTGTTCCTGGGGTAGGGTGATATTCAATCCGATGGATTCTCCGCCGGCGTCGGCGGCACCTCGGTTCGCGGCCTCCATGATGCCTGGACCGCCGCCAGTAATAATATGCAGACGGGGTAGATTGCGCGCGCAGGATTCCCGCGTAATTTTTTCAGCGAGCAAGCGCGCCTCATTGTAATAACGCACTCTTTTGGCAGTTCGCAAAGCTTGACGTTGCTCGGTCAGTAGCTGTTCATCCGCAGGGTTGGCTTGCAATCGTTCGGCAATGCCGCGGAGCATTTCCGCGGCAACTTCCGGTGACAAGATTCGGGCACTACCGAAGATCACAATAGTATGATTAATGTCATGTTCGTTGAGGGTGAGTTCGGGCTTAGATAACTCTAGTAATAGTCGCACCGGGCGCATTTCATCGGTAAGAATGAAGTCATCGTCGGCATAGGCGAGGCGATAGGATGGTGAGCTGGACTGGGGTGTCGCCAATTGGGTTTCGCGAGTGTGCTTAACATCCTCTGCGGCACTGGGGAATGGTTTTTTGGGCTTATTGATCGAGTTCAACTTGATGACCTTTCTGGTTGCTGTGAGCGAATGTTTGATTTTTTGCTTCAGGTTTCATCGGTTTCCGGTTGTTTGGATATCTGCGCCAGCTCAGCCTCCAGTTGTGCTACTAAAGCCTCAATGCCAGCCTTTGCGTCAGGTTCCAGGCCCGCCGTCTATTTTAGGTGATTCGTGAGCTTTTCAATTTCGCGGTTAAGATTCTGTTGATGCAACTCGTTAGCTTGGGCGCGATCAGCTTTGTCGAAGGCGATATCCTCGGCGGCCAATTGTGCCGGTGCAGCTGTCAGTCTGGTGTCTGCAGGTATCTGCTTCATATCCAGGGGCTGGTTAATATGCCGGGTCACCGTGGGCGTCATAATCTCTATCTGACTCCGGTGCAGGCTGTCGAGCACGCACTGATTGAGCTTTGAGCGGCTAGAGAGCAGCGTTTTGACATCAAGCAGCATACCGCTGACGCGATAGCAGACAGAGATATCGTCCAAGCCTAGAATCTGTACATAAGGATCGTCGAGTTCAGCCGCGCGGGCGGCGAGGAGCAGCAGCGGTTCAATCTTGGCGTGATGAGTGTCATAGCCCAGAGACAAGGTGCTGGAAATAATCACGCCCGAGCGACGGGTGACTTTGACAGGGGTCAGAACAAACAGGCTGTTCGGCATGGATACGAGCTCGCGGTTCTCGGTCTGGATTTCGGTATCGAACAGTCCACGTTCCGAGACCTTACCGAAGGAGTCGCCGAAGGTGACGAAATCCGCGATATTAAAAGGCTTGGTTACGCGCAAGGTAATGGCTGCCATAAAGTTGGTGACAAAGGAGGTGGATGAAAAGGCAATCACGGCGAATATTCCGAGACCGATGATGCTGAGAGTTTGATTTCGAGTGCCTTCTGTCAGCACGGCGACTATCACGACCAGAATGATCACGGCCACCGTACCCAACAGCATGATGATTTGACGTGGCAAGCGTGTTTCGCTGCCAAGATTCGGTTCGCGCGCGATCAGCCAATAATGCGCCAGCCTGAGGCTCCGGACTGGCAGGACGAGGCTGGCGAGCAGTGGCATAAAGGCGTCAAAAAAACTCCCTGTTATGGTCATTTAAGGCTCCTTTAACCAGTGCTTATTGCCTGCGAATGCGCATCCTGATCCTTCGAGTATTGTATTGAATCGCGACCGGTATAAACAGCCGTCAGCGACCAGCTGGCGATCCTCGACACTCGATGGCATCCCTAAACAGCTTGTCTTTGGCCTTCCAAAAATGTTTCACTTCGTCTTTCGCAATCTAGGAGGAACAAGCCCGTGGCGACATCCAATCACCAAGCCAGCACGCGACAGACTAATCGTGAAATTCACCTGGCGTCTCGCCCGGAAGGACTACCCGCTGAGGCGAACTTTCGATTGGTGGAGAATCCTCTGCCAGCAACAGGCCCGGGCCAGGTCCTGATAAAAAATCTGTATATGTCAGTCGATCCTGCCATGCGGCCACCACTGACAAATGGGCAGACTAAACTCGATGAGGTCATGACCGCCGGTGCGCTCGGAAAAATCGTCGAGAGTCAGCTTGATGGTTACCCCGTGGGAACCTATGTGATGCACCGCGGCGGATTTCGTGAATGGTGCCTGTCAAATGGCCAGGGGCTGGAGGTTATTCAGCCAGAAAATGAACCCTTAACCGCCCACCTACATGTGCTGGGAACGACCGGATTGACGGCCTATGGCGGTTTGCTGGTCACCGGTGAGCTTAAGGCTGGTGAGAATGTATTTGTTTCAGCAGCGGCCGGGGCTGTAGGTAGTGTCGTCGGCCAAATTGCTAAGATCAAAGGCTGCCGGGTCGTGGGTAGCTGTGGATCCGATGAGAAAGCCAATTATCTGACCCAGGAGTTGGGCTTTGATTACGCCTTCAATTACAAGACCAGTAATATTCGTAAAGAACTGCACGTGGCACTGCCGGAAGGTATTGATGTGTATTTTGAAAATGTTGGTGGTGCGCACTTGGATGCAGCTGTGGGTCAGATGCGCCCCTTAGGGCGTATTCCAGTCTGTGGCATGATCTCTGCGTACAACAATAAAGGCGCGCGCTCTGAAGGTGTGACGACACTGTCGAATATGATCTACAACCGGGTCACCATGAAGGGTTTTGTGGTGTACGAGTTCGATGGCATCCGCGCGCAATTTCTGGCGGACATGCGGGCCTGGATGGCTGCCGGTCTGATGAAGTACCAGGAAACGATTTTTGATGGTATTGAAAATGCGCCGGCGGCGTTCATCGGCCTGTTGCAAGGTGAAAACACTGGCAAAATGCTGGTCAAGTTGGGTGACGATGACGTGTAGTCTGAACTCGGCCTTAGCCCTGCCATGGCGGGCTAAGGCTTAACCAAAATCATTCCCGCCAGCGACAAGCGCTGGAGCGATGCAACCTGTTGATGGAATAGACCACTTATGAGTCCTACCTGTTTTGATGTCAGTATTGACAATAATATTGCCCATATCCGCATGAACCGACCGGAAAAGCGTAATAGCATGAATGCCGAATTTTGGGATGAGCTGCCTGAGATCGTCAACGATATTGATGACAACAGCAAAGCACGTGTCATTGTGATCTCATCCATAGGGCCCCATTTCAGCTCGGGTTTGGATATTGGCAGTTTCGTTGCCGGCGATAGTCAGGCGCCCAAAACGGATCCGAAGCAGAGTCGAAGTCATGGTGAGAGTTTCTATCGAATGGTGAAGCGTATGCAGAATACCTTCAGCTGCTTGGAAGAGTGCAGAATTCCGGTGCTTGTGGCCATCCAGGGGGGGTGTATCGGTGGTGGCATGGACTTTATCACCGCCTGCGACATCCGCTACGCTACAGAGGATGCCTTTTTCACGGTATTCGAGGTGAAAATCGGCATGACCGCAGACGTGGGTACGTTTCCGCGGTTGGTGAAGCTCATTCCAGAAGGCATTGTGCGTGAATTGGCTTACACTGGGCGCCGAATGAGCGCTGCCGAGGCGCATCAGGCCGGTCTTGTGAATCGCGTATTTGCTGATCAGGACACCATGCTCGAGGCGGTCTTGGAGGTTGCCAACGAGATCGCTGCTAACGCACCGCTGGCGGTTTATGGCTCAAAGCGCATGATCAATTATTCGCGAGATCACTCGACAGCAGACAGCTTGGACTATATTGGCATCTGGAATGCGAGTTTCTTGCAGACCGACGAAATGGTAGAGGCGATCACCGCCAATAAAGAACAACGTGCCGGTGACTTTGCGGCCTTACCCAAGAAGAGGCGCTAAACATGACGATTGGTGTTTGGGAACCGGCGAAAGGTGCTGCCGAGAAAGGCTTGAGTCTGGATGACTTGAAGGCTTACGCGGCGCTGACCGATGGGGCGCTGGAGAATCTGGCTGCCAGTTTGACGGCCGCCCAAATCAGTGATGACGCGCGTCTTATGCGACTCGACGAGGCGCCGTGGCAGGTGGTAACGACGCTTAGTGATGAGGAATTGATCAGTCTAGTCCGATTCTTCACGCTGGCAGAAATGCAGTTGCCGGGATGGGATGGCGGTAAGCAGTCGCCGGTGATCTACCTGGTTCGAATCCTCAAGCAAAGGGGGGCATTCACGCCTGTACTAAGGCAATGGGTCAAGACGAATACAGATAACCGTTATCTGCCCAATGGCGCACTGCTGTAAATACCGTATAATGCCCCGATTTCGACAGAAGGCGAGTGGGCATGGCAGTGGTAGAGCGCAAAGCACAAGTAGACCGAAACACTCTCGAAACTCAGATCAGTTGCAGCATCAACCTGGACGGCACAGGCGTGTCGAGTTTCGATACGGGCTTGCCGTTTCTCGAGCATATGCTTGACCAGATCGCCCGTCATGGGCTGATCGACATTCAGGTCAATGCCCGGGGTGATCTCCATATTGATGCTCACCATACGGTGGAAGATATCGGCATCACACTCGGTCAGGCATTTAATCAAGCGATGGGTGATAAGCGCGGTATTCGCCGTTATGGGCATGCCTATGTGCCCCTTGATGAAGCCCTGTCGCGGGTAGTCATCGACTTCTCTGGTCGTCCAGGTCTGGAATATCACGTGGATTTCACCCGAGCCAGTGTGGGGGGGTTTGACATTGATTTATTCCGCGAGTTTTTTCATGGTTTTGTGAATCACGCGAACCTGACATTACATATTGATAATTTGCGCGGGGCAAACACCCACCACCAGATTGAGACGATCTTCAAGGCGTTCGGTCGATCTCTGCGCATGGCGCTGGAGATGGATCAACGGATGGGCGACATTATGCCGTCGACAAAAGGAACCTTGTAATGCAGATTATTCCGGCAATTGATTTTAAGGATGGCAAGGTCGTCAATCTTAAGCAGGGGCGACTGGAAGAGTCGACCACCTATTCCGATGACCCCGTGGGCATCGCGGACCACTGGGTCAGCCAAGGTGCGGAGCGACTGCATTTGGTTGATTTGGATGGGGCCTTTGAAGGGTACCCGGTCAACCACGCTCTGATTGCCATGATCGCGGCCAATCACCCGGATTTGACGATCCAATTGGGTGGCGGCATTCGCAGCCCCGAGGTGATCGAGTCGTACCTTAATGCGGGTGTTGATTATGTGATCATTGGTACCAAGGCGGTAGAAGAGCCCGAGTTTGTGGGTTCTATGTGCCAGCACTTCCCCGGTCATATCATGGTGGGGCTGGATGGCCTGCATGGCATGGTGGCCAAGAATGGCTGGAAAGAGGTGACCGATATCTCGGTTAAGAGCCTGGCCTTGCTGTTTGAAAGTGATGGCATCGAGTCGATCGTTTATACGGACATCGGTAAAGACGGCATGATGGGCGGGATTAATATGCGCGCGACTCGAGAGCTTGCTGAATCTGTCTCAGTGCCCATCATCGCTTCTGGTGGTGTTACGGATATTCGAGATGTCATGGCCTTGCTGGAAGTCGGTGCGAAGATCAACGGCGGCATCACCGGCGTGATTACCGGTCGCGCAATTTACGAAGGCACACTGGACCTGGCAGAGGCGATCGCCCTGACTCGCAAGAACGCCTGACACGAACCCGTTATTCTATGGGATTGGCCGCGTAAGAACTGGCATCCAAGACGACTTGCAAGTCATGTGCTTGCTGCCGCTGGATCAAGGCCGAGACGGTAATTAATTCTATTGCCTGTGCCGCCAGTCCGGGTATGACCATGGCCAGATAATCTAACGTTGCCTGGTGCGGGTGGCCAATCGCAATCCCTGTCCCATCACGACGGGCTTTCGCCAACAATATTTTGAACGACTGATCAATGCTGTCGAACGTCGGGTCATTGTCGAGAAACACGTCGCGACTTGACGAGCGAATCTGACGTGCGCTGGCTGCAGCCAAGGCAACGGTATCGGCGGTGGTCCTTGAGTCAATAAAGTAAAGCTGCCGCTGTTTGATCTGCGACATGAGCCAGTTCATCTGCTGGGTCTGCTGGGTCAATTGACTGCCCATATGATTATTGATGCCCTTGAGATGTGGGATCTGTTCAATAGCCTGCTCAAGGGTCTGATAAAATTCCGTTTCCGTCAGATGCTGAGTCAAGCCGCCTGGACCCATGGGTTTGTGTCCGAGGTTAGCCATAGGCATATGCAGCATCACCTCTTTACCGCCTAGATGGGCAAGTTCAGCAAGCTGATGCGTGTATTTCGCATGGGGTAATATGGCGTAGGTCAGCTTGGCAGGTAGCTGAATGGCCTTTTGACCGCGCCCCAGATGGTTGCCTAAATCATCAATAATAATCGCGATGTAGGCCGTGTCGTGAGGTTGCTCCGCGGCTGCGGAGTTACCGCTGACTAGTGCGGTGAACAAAAATATCAGCCGGAGAAGACTCGACACGGGATCACTTATCCTTGTGGTGGTTGTACCTTGGCGGCAAGGATATTGATGCCCTTGAGCAAGACCAAGGCCTCGTGCAATTGATAGTCACTGGTGGCCAGTTCCATCTCGTAGACTTCGGCGGGCAATGTCTTCGGGTGCTCACCGTTGAGCAAATGACCCGGCAGATCTTTTTCTTTGATGCTGAACTGATTCTGTTTCTCCGGAGTGACGGTTGAGCGGTCAACCCAGATGTCTGGAACGATGCCCTCGGCCTGAATGGAGCGCCCGTTTGGCGTGTAATATAATGCTGTGGTGAGTTTAATGGCTTTTTCATTATTCAGCGGCAGAATGGTTTGCACCGAGCCCTTACCGAAGGTGTTGACTCCCATGATGATCGCGCGGTGGTGATCCTGCAGGGCACCGGCAACAATTTCTGAGGCTGAGGCAGTTCCCTCATTCACCAGCACAACGATGGGTATGCCGTTGGTGGCATCCGGTGTGCTGGCGCTGAAACGCATGTCAGAGTTGGGTAATCTACCCGCCGTATAGACAATCAGGCCGTCATCAATGAAGACATCAGAGACGGCGACGGCGGACTGTAAAATGCCCCCAGGATTGTTGCGTAAATCTAGGACAAGTCCGACCAGTTTACCCTCCGCGGTCAAAGCGGTGACGGCATCCTCGACCTCGGTGCCTGTATTGCTTTGAAACTGTGCTATTCGAATGTAGCCATAGCCTGGATCCAGGACTCTTTGGCGAACGCTGGCGACTGCGATGATCTCACGGGTGAGGCTGACCTCAAAAGGTTTGGCGGTGCCTTCACGCACCAGGGTCAACCTGACAGTACTGCCGGGTTCGCCCCGCATCGCGTCGATGGCATCGCCCAGACTCATCCCCTTGATGGGCTGGTCATTGAGTTGCACGATCAAGTCGCCAGGTTTGACCCCGGCCTTCTCGGCCGGCGTGCCATCCATGGGTGAGATGATGCGGACAAATCCATCTTCCATGCTCACCTCGAGTCCGACACCGCCATAGTTGCCCGTGGTATCTTCCTGTAAATCGGAGAAAGAATCGCGATCGAGATAGGCTGAGTGAGGATCAAGCTGTGACAACATGCCCTTGATGGCGTTTTCGAGCAGCGTGCGATCGTCAATTTCCTCGACATAGGCGCTACTGACGCGATCGAAGGCTTCGGCAAAGACTCGCAATTCGTTCAGCGGCAGCCGAGCCGGTAACGCCTGCTGGGTATCGGGCGTTGTGTCAGCTTCGGTGTCTGCGGCTGAGGCCGCGCTGAGCATCAGCGCCAGTCCAGCGAACGCCAGTACTCGAATGCCCTTGTGGGTGCGTAACATCTGCCTCTCCTAGTACTTGGGTAATAGTGCTTGGCTAATAGCGCTTGGCTAATAGTAAGTGGCTAATAGTAAATGGCTAAACTTCGCCCCGGCGTCGCGCGCCTGGATGCGTCTTATTTTTTCAGTATCGGACAATCCTATACTCTTCAATGGTGATGCCCGCGTCAGATATCAAGCGCAGGAGGATACTCTGTCGACAATCTCACGCGGCGTTTTTGCTACGGGCCTGGCACCATTGTTGTGGATTTGTGGGTTTGCCGCTGTGGCGGATCTCGAAATACAGGCCCGCTTGATTTTGGCCGCCGCTATCACCGACGCTGGCAATGTTTTCGCCGGCGCGGATCCAGTCGCCAGTTTCTCGATAAAGTACCTGATTGTGGCCATACAGAGACATATAGCCGTCGCCATGGCTGATGATCATCATCAGCCCGAAGCCTCTTAACCAGTCAGAAAATATGACTCTGCCATAGTGAATAGCGTAAACCGGATCGCCTTCCTTGGCCTCTATTAAAACACCACGCCACTTCAGCTTGGCATTGCTGCGCTGACTGCCATAGCGACTGAGGATTTTGCCGGCAACGGGCAGTTGCATTTTGCCCTTGCGGCTTTCGAAACTGACCATATCCGTGGGCGACGGCAAGGCTGCGACGCTGCTATTGATTTTCTCCAGCAGCGCTTCGAGCTCCTGGCGGTTTTGACTTAATTTTTGAATTTCTGAGCCGGTTGAAGCAATCTCGAGCTTGAGTTCAGTCAGGGATTGCTGTTTGTCGACTCGGGCCAATTGCAATTGTTGCTTTTGGGTGACAAGCAGTGCCCGATTCTGTTGTAGCCCCAGATTTTCAGCTTCAAGGTTGCCAGTCACTTGATTGAGCTGTTCGATAGTGCCCCGGTAATGAGCAATTTGCTCGGCTCGAGCCCGGCTGAAGTATTGATAATAGGTTAGCATCCGGTCGAGTTGGCTGGGGTCTTCTTGATTCAGAAGCACTTTCATATAGGGCTGGTTGCCGATCTCATAGGCTGCTCTGAGTTGTGTGATCAGATAATTCTGTTGCTGTAACCGCGCTGCTTCGAGGCCAGATTTTTCTTGGCGCAGCGTGTTTATCGTGGTTTCGCCCTGCTGGATCGCTTGCTGCATTTGCTCGATTTTCTTGAGTAGTTCGTTGATCGCCTTCTCGTTGGTTCGAAGGTTGTCCTCCAGTGACGAGCGTTGGCTGTTGGTCTTATCCAGCAACTGTTTGAATTTGCTGATCTCCACTTCAAGATCTTGCAGCTGTTGTTCGAGTATCTTCGGATCGTTTTCTGCGCTCAACACAGCGGCAGGAAGCAGTAAGCCAAGGCCGAGGCTGAACAACATACTGATCAAAAGCGGACTACTCATAGTACTTACTAGTGCTCGTGTGAAGGTTGAGAATTGGCGGGCTAGCGTTTAGCAGTCTGGGCCTGTTCGCTCAGAACCAATGAATGACCGGTCATTTCCGGCGGCGCAGGCAAGTGCATAATCGCCAGCAGAGTCGGTGCAACATCAGTTAGCTTGCCGGTTGATTGTGCCAGTTGAATAGTTTCACTGCCAACATAAATCAGTGGTACTCGCTCTGAGGTGTGGGCGGTGTGCGCCTGGCCCGTTGATGGATCGGTCATCTGTTCAACGTTACCGTGATCGGCGGTGATCAGGCAATGGCCGCCCACGCTGGACAGCGCGTCGACAATGCGGCCGATGCAGCTATCGACGAATTCGACTGCCTGAATCGCGGCGTTGAGGTTGCCGGTGTGGCCTACCATATCGCCGTTGGCAAAATTGCAGATGATCAGGTCATAGTCACCGCCTGTAATCCCGGTGATGCATTCATCGGTCACCTGCTGAGCGCTCATCTCTGGTTGCAGATCATAAGTGGCAACTCGAGGCGAGGGTACCAGACGGCGAGTTTCGCCGGCATACTCGGCCTCTCGTCCACCGGAGAAGAAGAAGGTAACATGGGCGTACTTCTCCGTTTCAGCAAGTCGCAATTGGGATTTGCCGAGTTTCGCGACGTATTCACCCAAGCTGTTGGTCACCACACTCGGACCAAAGGCGCAGGGCGTGAGGATGTTGTCAGCATATTGGGTGAGGGTGACAAATGATTGCAATGCTGGTTGGGCTTGGCGTTTGAATCCAGTGAAGCCCGGATCAATAAAGGCGCGGCTCAGTTCGCGGGCCCGGTCGGCGCGAAAGTTCATAAACAACACGCCATCACCGGCGGCCATCTTCACAACTTGCCCGCCTTGCAGAATCGCACTGGGTTTGACAAATTCATCAGACTCGTTCCGTGCATAAGCGGCATGTAAGGCCGCGACAGCTGAATCAAACTGATAGTCTGAGTGGCCCTGAGTTAACAACTGGTAAGCCGGCTCAACCCGCTCCCAGCGATTGTCACGATCCATGGCGTAATAGCGTCCGACAATGGAGGCGATGCCGCCCTGACCCAGATTGTCGATGCAGGCCTGCATGTTGGCCAGTGACGCCTCGGCGCTTTTGGGTGGAACGTCTCGACCGTCGAGAAAGGCATGCACGTAGACGGCCTTCAAACCGCGCTCAAAGGCCATTTTAACGGCTGCCTGTATTTGGTCTTCATGACTGTGAACGCCGCCGGGAGACAGCAGCCCCATAATATGTAAGGTATTACCGGTGGCGACAAGCTGATCCATGGATTCCATGAGAACGGGGTTTTTAAAAAAATCACCTTGGGTGATGGCTTTGTTGATGCGCGTTAGGTCCTGGTCAATAACTCGGCCGGCGCCAAGGGTCATATGTCCGACTTCTGAATTGCCCATCTGTCCGGCAGGCAGCCCGACATCTTCGCCAGAGCATGAAATCAGGCAGTGAGGCCGAGTTTTCTGCAGTTGATCGAGAACTGGGGTCTTAGCAAGTTTGATCGCATTACTGTCAGTGGCTTCTCGTTCGCCCCAGCCGTCGAGGATAATCAGGGCGTATGGTACTTTTTTAGTCATGAAATTGTTGGCCTAGTGCGAGGAAAGTGAATTTTACGTCCTTTGGTGTATACTTCGCGACTTATTTTTGTTCCAGTGCCTCTTCATAGGTGCTGGTTGATTAACAACCGTGCAACATAACAGCGACGAGAGTCCATGATAGAGCAAGTATTTGAATTTATTGGTAATCATTATCTGCTGATAGGGCTGTTTGTCGCCCTGGTGTTTGCTTTCATGGTGAATGAAGGTAAACGGGGGGGTAACTCAATCACCACCAACACCTTGGTTAACCTGGTTAATCGGGACAGCGCAGTGATTTTGGATGTGCGCGATAGCAAGGATTTCAGCGCCGGACATATCGTGGACGCGGTGAATATACCCTTTAGCAATTTTGATAAGCGCGCAGTGGAGCTGGAAAAATTCAAAGATCGACCGATTATCGTGGTCTGCAAGATGGGCCAGCATGCGAGTGGTGTCGGTGGCAAATTGAAAACCTTAGGTTTTGAGAAAGTCCATCGGCTGGGCGGTGGTATGGGCGAATGGTCGGCCTCGAGCCTGCCGGTTGTCAAAGACTGACAGTCGTCGGTGACTGTTTGGATCAACGAGAGGCGTGTCATTGTGAGTCATGTTGTTATCTATAGTACGCGGTTTTGCCCCTTTTGCGTTCATGCCAAGGCATTGCTCAAGCGTAAGAATGTTAAGTTCAAGGATATTGCGATTGATGGTAATGCCGCATTGCGCCAGGAAATGATCAAGGCCGCTGGAGCTACCTCAGTGCCGCAGATTTGGATCGGCAAAGAGCACATCGGCGGTTGTGATGAGCTGGTTGGATTGGATCGGCGTGGGTTGCTAGATGATATGTTAGCTAATAGTGGTGAAGGAGTCGGTAAATGAGTGAGCAAGCAACAGCAAGTGGCGGCGCGCAATTTGCCCTGCAACGGATTTATATCAAAGACATGTCCTTTGAATCACCCAAGTCGCCAGACGCGTTTGTTTGGCAGTGGAAGCCAGCAGTCAATCTCGAGCTGAATTCCCATCACTCAGTTGTGGGTACGGATTTATATGAGGTGGTGTTAAGCGTGACAGTCACGGTGAAGAAGGAGGATGGCGAGGTTGTCTATCTTTCCGAAGTGCAGCAAGCGGGCATTTTTCTCGTCAAAGGTATGGATGATGCTGTGATCGCGAAAACACTGGGCAGCTTTTGCCCCAGCGTTCTGTTTCCCTATGCTCGTGAGGCGATCGACTCGCTGGTGATTAAGGGCAGTTTTCCGCCGTTAATGCTTGCGCCGGTTAATTTTGAGGCGATTTATGAGCAGTCTCGCCAGCAATCTGCGCCAGCGGCGGAGTCCAACGACAAAATTGTTAACTGATTTTCGTCGTCGCGCTGATCGCAGGCACTATTGGCTGTCACTAAACCCCTGTTGCCGCCAAGCCTCATAGACCAAGACGGAGACTGCGTTAGCGAGGTTCATGCTGCGACTGCCGGGCAGCATGGGAATGCGCAACCGTTGGTCCTCGGGCAGCGCCTCGAGGATAGCTGCGGGTAAGCCGCGGGTCTCGGGTCCAAACAGGAGTATGTCGTCGGCGAGGAATTGAACGTCGGCGTAGCGGGTTTGGCCCTTGGTTGTTATCGCTAGAATTCGACCCTGAGATATCTTTTCTCGAAAGGCCGAAAAAGAATCGTGGGTCTCAATACTGGCCCACTCGTGATAGTCGAGGCCGGCTCGACGAAGGCGCTTGTCATCCAGCTCAAACCCCAAGGGTCGGATCATGTGCAGCGGGCTACCCGTGTTGGCGCACAGGCGAATAATATTGCCAGCGTTGGGTGGTATTTCTGGTTCAAACAATGCAACAGCAACCAACCTGATATCTCCTTGGGGTCTTGCCTGAGTGGGGCTTTTCGGTATGGTTTGCAGTCTACACGGGTCTGGCCAGGATTGTATTTCTAACACTTTCCTGGTCTGCCTTTTTTTATTCAAGAACGATCACCACAAGGCTCGGTTGGGGCTGCCGTGAATTCGGTGGCCTGCCTAGTTGAGGCCCTGGTCTTGGTCCTGCTGGCTCTGTTGGTCTGGGGTGTCGAGGGATGCTGGGGCGGCGTTCAGGCCTAGTTCGGTGATCTTGCGAGTCAGAGTGTTTCGGCCCCAGCCGAGCAACTGTGCTGCATCCCGTTTACGTCCGCCAGTTTGTTTCAAGGCCGCCTCAATGACGATTCTCTCAAACGCGGGTATGGCGCCGTCGAGCAGGCGACTGCCATCGACATTCGGTTGAGACAGTTTGCGGCTTGCCCAGTGGCTGAGTGCGCGCTCCCAGTTTTCGCCAGGCGCGGGCTGCTCACCTGCCTCGCGCAATTCTGGCGGTAGGTCGTCAATGGCAACCTCGCGGCCGGTTGCCATCACGGTCACCCAGCGACAAAAGTTTTCCAGTTGGCGAACATTGCCGGGCCATGGCAGGTCGGTCAAGTATTGGCTGGTTTCGGGTTTGAGTATCTTTGCGTCCTCGTTAAGTTCTCGGGCGGCTTCTTGCAAGAAGTAGCTTGAGAGTAGAGGAATATCACCTTTGCGCTCCTGAAGTGTCGGGATGTGAATGCGAATCACATTTAAGCGATGGAACAGATCTTCGCGGAAGCGGTTCTGTTCCACCAAATTTTCGAGATTCTGATGGGTTGCGGCAATAATACGAACGTCGGCTTTCAGCGGTATATGGCCGCCAACTCGGTAGTATTCGCCGTCGGACAGAACGCGCAACAAGCGTGTCTGGGTTTCGGCGGGCATATCGCCAATTTCATCAAGAAACAATGTGCCCTGGTCCGCTTGCTCGAAGCGCCCTTTACGTAATTGACTGGCGCCAGTAAAGGCGCCACGTTCGTGTCCGAACAGCTCGGACTCGATCAGGTCGTGAGGGATGGCGGCCATATTTAACGCAATAAAGGTTTTGTTGGCGCGGGGACTATGCTTGTGGAGGGCGAGAGCGACAAGTTCCTTGCCAGTACCTGACTGACCGTTGATCAGCACAGTGACGCTGGATTTTGAGAGTCGGCCGATCGCTCGAAAAACTTCTTGCATGGCGGGCGCTTTACCGATGATCTCAGAGCTGATGATGGCTTCAGGTTTTTCGGTGGGTTGCTTCTCCTGAGCTTGGCGAATAGCCCGCTGGACGATGGCCACCGCCTCATCAACCTCAAAGGGTTTGGGCAGGTATTCGAAGGCACCGCCCTGAATCGATGCGACGGCGCTATCCAGGTCTGAGTGCGCGGTCATGATGATCACCGGCAGGTCTGGCCAGATCTCCTTGATTCGCTTTAACAAATCCAGCCCATCGATACCCGGCATTCGAATATCGCTGATGATAGCATCCGGCTGTTCAGCTTCGAGTCTGTTCAGCAATGACTGACCGTCTTCGAAGCAGGTCACGTTCAGTTCGGCCTGGGTCAGTGCCTTGTCGAGCACCCAACGAATCGACCGTTCATCATCAACCACCCAGACTGTGTTGGTTACCATCATTAACGTTGTTCCATCGGTAGGATTATTGAGAATTGGGTTCTGCCTGGCGCGCTTTCAAATTCAATCAAGCCCTGATGCTTTTGCACGATTGACTGGGCAAAAGAGAGACCTAGCCCGGTACCCTCTGGTCGACCACTGATCATGGGGAAAAACAATTGATCCTTCAGGGTTGGGGGTATGCCGGGCCCGTTGTCGATGATATCCACTCGAGTCACGATTCGGTGTAATCGGGTGCCGATAGTGAATTGGCGTTCGGTGCGGGTTTTAAAGCGTAATGCGGGTTGTTTAATCTCGGTAAGGCTCTGCATTGCATTGCGCGCGATATTTAAAAATACCTGAATCATGAGTTCTGGGTCGATTTCGATCTCGGGAATACTGGGGTCGTAATCGCGGACGATTTTAAATGACGAGGTGGATTCCAGCTCGATCAGGATCCTGACCCGCTCAAGCAATTCGTGGATGTTTTTCATGACCGGTTTGGGCGCAGTTTTAGGGCCGAGGAGGCGGTCGACTAAGGTCGTCAAACGATCAGTTTCGGTGACAATAATGTCGGTGTATTCCGTATAGAGTGGGTCATTCAGCTCCCGGGCAAGGAGCTGAGCCGAACCTTTGATGCCGCCGAGAGGATTTTTGATTTCGTGGGCTAGGCCTCGGATCATTTGCCGGGTGGCTTCCTGGTGGCCACGCAACGACTCGTCTCGATCGATCCGCAGGTAGCGATCCAGGGCGTAGAGTTCGATGACGAGGCTGGGCCATTCATCATCACTGGTGGGTGTTATCGTGTAATCTACCGTCAGGCTTTGGCCGTCAAACAGAAGAAGTTCAGCACGGTGGCGGGTGTAAGGTTGGCCACTCTGCATCGCATCGTAGGCGACGGACTCCAGTTCCGCTGAATTTTGCAATATTTCGCGAATGGATTGCCCTAGAGCGCGAGCCGACGAAACGCCCATCAGGCTTTCAGCGGCGGAGTTGATATAAGTGAGCTGCAGTTGATGATCAACAGTGAGGATGCCGATATTTAAACTATTGAGTAGGTGACTTATCATGTTTATTCGTGCTCGGCTGTTTATTCCTGTCGATATAATTAGCAATAAACGCACCACTTGTTCTGAGTCGAATACAGTGGCTTGCCAGCCATAGTATAGCCAAGGTTTTGAATAAGCGCACCAAAATAGTGCGGCCAAAATTTGGTTGCGAGGTTAACGCCCGGTGGGTCTGGTCGTTGAATTCTGGTCAAAAAAAATCCCGCGGCGCATTGGGCGCCACGGGATTTTGATCGCGCTGCGGGTGATTAAACGCTGTAGTACATTTCAAATTCCACGGGGTGAGGTGTGGAGTTCAGACGTTCGACTTCGGCCATCTTCAGGTTGATGTAACCATCGATCATGGAGTCTGAGAACACATCACCTTCGGTCAGGAAGCTGCGGTCAGCATGGAGGCTGTCCAGTGCCATTTCCAACGAGTTACAGACTGTTGGAATATTCCGTAATTCCTCTGCTGGCAAGTCATAAAGATCCTTGTCCATGGGGGCGCCCGGGTCAATCTTGTTTTTAATACCGTCAAGACCGGCCATCATCATGGCAGAGAACATTAAGTAAGGGTTGGCCGTAGGATCGCCAAAACGCACTTCCAGACGCACGCCTTTCGGATTGCCACCCTGGACATAAGGGATGCGGATCGAAGCAGAGCGGTTGCGAGCCGAGTAGGCCAGCAATACGGGCGCCTCAAATCCTGGTACCAGTCGCTTGTAAGAGTTGGTGCTGGCATTGGCGAAGGCGTTCAAGGCGCGAGCATGCTTGATGATGCCGCCGATGTAATACAGGGCTTGCTGGGACATGTTGCCGTAACCTTCGCCAGCGAAGGTGTTCTTGCCGTCTTTCCAGATTGACTGGTGCAGGTGCATACCGCTGCCATTATCGCCGATCAGCGGCTTAGGCATAAACGTTGCGGTCTTACCGTAGGCGTGCGCGACGTTCAGGACGCAGTATTTGTAGATTTGCACCTCGTCAGCCTTCTTGGTTAACGTATTGAAGGGTATGCCGATCTCGCATTGGCCCGCAGTACCGACCTCATGGTGATGCAGGTCGATGGACAAGCCCATGGCCTCCATGGCGGTGCACATAGAGTTTCGAATGTCGTACAAGGAGTCTACCGGTGGCACGGGGAAGTAGCCGCCTTTGACGCCAGGCTTATGGCCCAGGTTGCCACCCTCAGTGTTGTGGGAGGTCATCCACGCCGCTTCTTCAGACTCGATTTGATACATGGCGCCGCTCATGTCGGATTTGTACTTAATATCATCGAAGATGAAAAATTCTGGTTCCGGGCCAAAATAGGCTGTGTCACCGATACCGGTGGTAGCCAGATACGCCTCAGCCCGCTGTGCGAGAGAGCGTGGGTCGCGGTCGTAGCCTTGCATGGTGCTCGGCTCCAGGATGTTGCAGCGAACGTTGATGGTGGTCTCTTCAGTGAAAGGATCGATCACCGCTGTGCTGTCGTCCGGCATCAGAATCATGTCGGATTCGTTAATAGGCTTCCAGCCACCGATGGATGATCCGTCGAACATGGCGCCGACTTCGAAAAAATCGGCATCCACTTTGCTCGCATGGTTGGTGACGTGCTGTTCTTTGCCGCGTGAATCAGTGAAACGTAAGTCCACCCATCGCGCTTCGTTTTCTTCTATCAGACCTAAAGTCTTTTCTGACATTATGGTGTGCCCTCCAATGGGTTTACTGTAATGATGTGGTGCAATTTAAGAGAGCAAAGATTATGCCATTCGTCAGAATTAATAAAGCCTTGTATTGTGTGGTCTGTAGGGCATCCGCCCGAACCGCTATGCCCTATTTTGGTGCGATATAGGGCGTTACGCTCTAGCATGGTGCAAAATGCTGGGCGGGCCGTGAAGTGGCCCGATTAGGCGTCTGGCGCAAGTGCCTTTTAGTTGTCAAGTAGTCGCGATGAGTTGCGATTTAACGTCGAAGAATTTGAATCCTTGCGCGCCCAGTAGCGGATGTTGGACTTCAATATGCAGGGGGAAAGCGTATTTTGTGGCTGTTGATGGCCTTTAACTTTGGGTAAAGGCCTGTAAAGTTGAATTGCAGATGTCTAAATTGCTTGACACTCTGTATAATACCGCGTCGTTGAGCGGAGTAGTCATGAGTAAGAAATTAAGAAACATCGCAATTATTGCCCACGTTGATCATGGGAAAACTACATTAATTGACAAATTACTGCAGCAGTCGGGGTCTTTGCACCGCGGCGATGAGCAAGTGGAACGCTTGATGGACTCCAATGACCTGGAGAAAGAGCGTGGCATTACCATTCTGGCCAAGAATGCCGCCATTGAGTGGCAGGGTCACCGGATTAATATTGTTGATACGCCAGGGCACGCAGACTTTGGTGGTGAAGTCGAGCGGATACTGTCGATGGTCGACTCGGTGCTGCTCGTTGTCGATGCGGTGGATGGTCCGATGCCACAAACGCGATTTGTTACCAGCAAGGCATTTGCTAACGGCCTGAATCCGATCGTGATGGTCAATAAGATTGACCGCGAAGGCGCTCGACCCGATTGGGTGGTTGACGAAGTGTTTGAGCTGTTCGACAAACTCGGCGCAAATGATACGCAGTTAGACTTTCCCGTCATTTACGGTTCTGCCATTCAGGGTCGTGCTGGTCTTTCAATGGATGCCATTGGTGATGACTTGACCTTGTTGTTACAAGCGATACTGGATCATGTGCCAGAACCTGTGGTCGACGACGAAGGCCCATTCCAGATGCAAATCAGTGCGCTGGATTATAATAGCTATGTCGGCGTTATTGGGCTTGGCCGTGTGGCTCGGGGTAGCGTCAAAAAGGCCCAGCAAGTGGCCGTTGTGGGTGCCGACGGTAAAGTTAAAAAGGGCAAAGTGCTGCAGGTCATGGGCTACGAGGGCCTCGATCGCGTTGAGGTTGATGGCGCCGACGCCGGTAATATCGTCTGCATCACGGGTATTGAAGGCCTGAAGATTTCAGATACCATCTGTCATCCAGATCATGTTGAGGCATTACCCCCGCTGGTGGTTGATGAGCCGACAATTTCTATGACGTTCCAAGTGAACACATCACCTTTTGCCGGCCGTGAAGGCAAGTTCGTCACCAGTCGAAATATTCGTGAGCGCCTGGATCGTGAGTTAATTCATAACGTGGCGTTGCGGGTTGAAGACACCGACAGCGCCGACCGCTTTAAGGTCTCTGGTCGTGGCGAATTGCATCTCGCTGTTTTGATCGAGACCATGCGTCGTGAAGGTTATGAGCTTGCCGTGGGTCGTCCCGAGGTGATTTTCAGAGAGGTTGAAGGCAAGCGCCAGGAACCGTTTGAAAATGTGCTGCTAGATATCGAAGAAACTCACCAGGGTTCGGTGATGGAAGAGTTAGGTCGGCGCAAGGGCGTTCTGGAAAACATGATTCCCGATGGCAAAGGCCGAGTCCGCATCGAATATCAAATTCCTACTCGCGGGCTGATTGGTTTTCGTGGTGCGTTTATGACCATGACCTCAGGTACCGGTATTATGACCAGTATCTTCTCCCATTACGGTAATGTGATGAGCCAGGACATGTCTAGCCGTACCAATGGTGTACTAGTATCCATGGCCAGTGGCAAGGCGTTGGCTTATGCCATCTGGAATCTCCAGTCCCGTGGTCGGATGTTTATTCTACCGAACGAGGAAGTGTACGAAGGCATGGTCATCGGCCTGCACTCACGGGGTAATGACCTGATAGTGAATCCGCTGAAGGGTAAACAATTGACCAACGTTCGTGCTTCCGGCACAGACGAAGCTATCATTCTCACTGGGGCTATTCGACATACCCTTGAGCAGGCCATTGAGTTTATCGAAGACGATGAATTGGTTGAGGTAACACCCACCAGTCTGCGGATGCGCAAAAAGCTGCTGACTGAGAATGAACGCAAGCGTGCGGGCCGTGAAAAAGTCGCGTAAGGAAGACTCAGATGCTACCACTGTATCCGGAAATCAAGCCTTACGCTCGCCACATGTTGGATGTAGATGACGTCCACTCTCTGTATATTGATGAGAGTGGTACGCCGGATGGTATTCCTGTGTTGTTTGTTCACTCTGGTCCCGGCTCGGGCTGTGAGTTTGATAGTCGGTGTTTTTTTAATCCAGAAAAATATCGGATTATACTCTTCGATCAGCGTGGCTCAGGTCGCTCTAAGCCGCATAGCGACTTAACCAATAACACTTCCAGTGACTTGGTAGCGGATATGGAAAAAATCCGGGTTTTTCTTGGCGTCGAGAAGTGGGTGCTGTTCGGTGGCGGGTTCGGTTCGATGCTTAGCTTGCTGTATGCCGAGGAGTTTGCCGCTAACGTTTTAGGTATGGTGCTGCGAGGAATATTTCTCGGTCGTAAGGCGGATATAGATTGGGTCTACCAGGATGGGGCTAATCGGTTTTTCCCGGATCACTGGGAAGACTTCGAAAGTCCGATTCCCGTGTCTGAAAGAGATGATTATCTGGCAGCCTACAATCGCCGCATTAACGGTGCTGATGAGTTGGCACGAATGGGGGCCGCTAAAGCTTGGTCCCGTTGGGAAGCTGATTGCTCATCCTTAGAGCCGAACCCCCGATTGGTTAAACATTTCACTGATCCGCATCGGGCGATGGCCAGAAGTCGCATTGGGCTGCATTACTTCACCAACAATTGCTTTTTGACTGACAATCAAATACTGAATAACGTCAGTAGTATCAGTGATGTGCCTGGCATTATCGTTCATGGCCGCTACGACATTTTGTGCCCAGTAAAGAATGCCCATGAGTTACATGCAGCCTGGCCAATATCGCAGGTTTATCTGGTGCGCGAGGCTGGTCACTCAGCCACTGAAAACGCGTTGATAGATGCGCTGGTGCGGGCCACCCGTGACATGGCATTGCGCTTCGAGTCAGATTTCAGCGTCTAGGACATTGATTCAATGCGAGCCCTGATCCAACGAGTCAGCTACGCCCGAGTCCTGGTGAATGATGAAATAGTCGGTGAAATTGCGCGCGGTATTCTCTTGTTCGTTGCTTTTCAAAAGGGCGATTCCGCCGCTCAAATCGATAAGTTACTCAACAAGGTGCTCGCCTACAGAGTCTTTCCTGATGCTGTGGGGCATATGAACTTGGCGTTGTCAGATATCTCGGGGAGTCTGTTAGTCGTTTCGCAGTTCACCCTGGCCGCCGATACGCGCAAGGGGCTGCGCCCATCTTTTTCTTCGGCGACGCCACCGGTAGACGCCGAACTGCTGTACGACGACTTCGTGGACCGAGCCCGCCAGCGGTGCGAGCATGTGGCAACCGGCCAGTTTGGTGCTGACATGAAAGTTCAGCTCGAAAATGATGGTCCGGTTACCTTCCTGCTAGAGGTTAACGACCCTTAAAGGTCGGCTCACGTTTTTCAACGAATGCCTTTGCTGCCTCTTTGTGGTCTTGAGTTTGGCCTGTGTGAACATGGTGGGTGGCTTCGAGGTCCAGGCAGTCATCAACATCGCCAGACACGGCTCGGTTCAAATTTTCCTTCATATAGCGGAAAGCGACCGTTGGGCCTGCTGCGATTTTGTTAGCGATTTCCATGGCTTTTGCCATCAGTTCTTCCGGCTCACAGACCCAATTGGTTAAACCAAGATCCAGTGCTTCGGCTGCGCTAACGCGCTCAGATAGAAAATACAGTTGGCGAGCCTTAGCAGCGCCAATCAATTGCGTCATGAAGTAGGTGCCGCCGTAGTCGCCAGAAAAACCGACTCGGGCAAAAGCGGTGGTCATGATGGCGGTGTTGCTCATGACGCGCATGTCGCAGGCTAGGGCCAGAGACAGGCCAGCGCCCGCTGCCGCGCCTGGTAATGCGGCGATAGTCGGTTTTGGCATCTTGTAGAGTTTGCCGGCTGTGGCGCGTTGATTCACCCGTTGTTGATGAATCGCGCCGTCGATGGTGGCGTCGCCAACGGTTCCATCGCCGGATGCGGCCATGCCTTTAACATCGCCGCCGGCACAAAAACCCTTGCCGGCTCCGGTCAGGACAATGCACTTCACCGCTGGGTTGAGCTCGAGATCTGCGAGCAGGGTTTGCAGCGCTGCATTCATCTCGCCAGACATGGCGTTGCGAGCTTCAGGGCGATTCAAGGTCAAGACGGCTACGCCATTTTCTAGACTGGCCAAGAGATCGTTTGTGCCGGTATCGATTGTAGTCATGGGGAACTCCTCAAAGGTTGATTAAATTCGGGTGTGCTGTACTGACTATGCAAAATAGATTGTCAGTCGCGGGATGGCAAGTCTCGTTGCCGGTAATTGCAAAAGGGTGCTTATTCGACCTCCTGTCGATGACGAATCAAGGTGGCAAACAGGATGCCAATTTCAAACAATATCCACATGGGCAATGCGAGCAGCAGCTGAGAAATGATGTCCGGCGGCGTGAGTAACATCCCAATAATGAAACAGCCGACAACAACGTAAGGGCGTTTTTTGCGCAGGTTTTCAACGGTAGTTGCGCCGGTCCAGACTAATAGGAGTGTGGCTATGGGAATTTCAAACGCCAGGCCGAAGGCGAAAAACAGCTTCAGGACGAAGTCCAGGTAACGATTGATGTCGGTCATGACGGTGACGCCCGCAGGTGCGGCGCTGGTAAAGAAGCCAAAAATTAATGGAAACACGACGTAAAAAGCAAAGGCAATACCGCCATAGAACAGTAGTACGCTTGAGGTCAGCAGAGGGATTGCCAGGCGCTTTTCGCTGGAATACAGGCCGGGTGCGATAAAACTCCAGAGCTGGTGCAGGATATAGGGAATGGCAATAAAAATAGCTAAGACCAAGGTTAGCTTGAACGGCGTCAAGAAGGGTGACGCAACTTCCGTTGCGATCATGGTGGCGCCCTCTGGCAGGTAGGCGCGCAGAGGTTCGGAAATGTAGCTGTAAAGGTCGTTCGCGAAATAAAACAAGGGCAGGAAAATAATGACCACTGACGCCAAGCTGTGCAGAATTCTGGTTCGCAGCTCGACAAGGTGTTCGATCAAGGTCTGACCTGGATCGGTAGGGTCAGCCCCCGGTGTCTGGTCGTTTGGTTTCGTCACGGTTGGGCTCGGTGATTGATGGAAGGTCGGCCTTGTGCAAGGCTTTTGACGCCTGTTTGATTTCCGTCAGGGTCTCATCGGTCTGGTTGACCACGCTCTGGAGCTGTTGGCGAGTTTCTTCTAGTCCCCTCATGATGGATTCGTTGTGGAGTTGTTGGCGAATATCGTCAGCACCGATTTCGTTTTCTATGTCAGTACGAATGTTGGCAAGGCTGCGCCGCAGTCGCCCGACCCATAGGAAAAGGCTCCGTAATGTTTCGGGTAGCTTGTCCGGTCCGATCACCAGCAGTGCAACAATGCTGACGACGATCAGCTCGGGAAAACCGATATCAAACATGTCAGATCAACTTTCTTTTTTCGACTCGACAGGCTCTTTGCTGTCGGTGCTGATATTGGTGCTAATGTTGTCTGCCGGTTTCTCTTCGTCGGCCAACAACTCGGTTTTGTCAGCATCATTATCGATGGCGTTTCTGAACCCCTTGATCGCTGATCCGAGATCGTTGCCTAGTGATTTTATTTTCGTGGTGCCAAACAGCAGAACCACAATCAGTAGTACCACTAATAGTTCGGGTATTCCAGGCATAGCTCATTCCTCCAGTTTTTGTTCGCGCGTCACGCTTGACTGGCGCGCATTCTTTTCATCAATTCCTGACGTTCCAAAGCGGTCTTCAAGCTCGCGCAACAGGTCGCCAGCATCAAGGTTTAGGTGACTCAACATCACGAGACTATGGAACCACAAATCGGCGGTCTCCTTGATTACCGCGATCGGGTCGAGATCCGCATCCTTGGCCGCGATAATGGTTTCTGTTGCCTCTTCGCCGACCTTTTCAAGAATCTTATTAAGGCCCTTCGCATGCAGACTCGCAACATAAGATGTTGCCGGGTCGCTGGTTTTTCGGTCTTCCAGTGTTGCTGCCAAGCGCTTGATGATATCACTCATGTATAAATCTCCGCCGGCGGCTTGATGACTGGGTCGACGGTTTGCCACTCACCATTGTTTAACACACGGTAAAAGCAGGACTGTCTGCCGGTATGACAGGCGATGCCCCCTGCCTGTTGCACTCGCAATATTATCACATCACTATCACAGTCGAGTCTGACTTCCTCAATGATTTGCTGATGGCCTGATTCTTCACCCTTATGCCATAATTTTTGCCGTGAGCGTGACCAATAAACAGCATGCCCGGTGGCGAGGGTCGTCAGCAAGGCTTCCTTGTTCATCCACGCCACCATCAAGATTCGCTCACTACTGGCGTCCTGGGCGATGGCAGGTATCAGGCCCTGATTATCGAACTGAATTTCCGCAAGCCAGTCAGTGTCTGGGGGTATGCTCGACATAGATCGTGAACCATCAGGAGGTAAGGCCACACATGAGGCATGGGTGGGTTGTAGGTTTGCCGATGTTCGGCTCGATAGACGTCGAGAATATCATGTCAGGTCTTGATAAACATCCAATAAACGCCGAGGCAACCGAGGGCGCCAGCGCTCAACTGTAGCGCCATATGTGGCGCAATTCCAGCTACGGGAGAAGCTGCGACAGCGAATGCCAGTAACAGGCTGGTACCACCGAGGCGAGTTGAGCGTTGGCGGCGATCTGACTGTTCCAGCGTATTCTGGAGTTGTTGCAGTAGCTGCGTCTGTTGGCGATTGTTGCGTCCCAGGTGCTTGAGTTCTGCCAGTGCGGTCAGTGCCAGCTGTGGTAGTTCCGGGAGTTGGCCCACGAGGCTGGGTGCGTGATCGCCGACCTGCTTAAGGAGCCCGCGGATCCCCATGCGGTCTTTCATCCAGCGCTCCATATAGGGCGCCGCGGTTTGCCAAAGGTCGAGCTGCGGATATAGCTGGCGTCCCATCCCCTCGATATTGAGCAGGGTTTTCTGAAGCAATACCAGCTGCGGTTGGACTTCCATATCAAAGCGTCTGGCCGTCTGAAACAAGCTGAGCAAGACCTTGCCGAAGGATATTTCACTGATGGGTTTTTGAAATATCGGCTCGCAGACACTGCGGATGACGGCTTCAAATTCATTGATGTCCGTATCAAATGGTACCCATTCACTTTCCACATGCAGGCGCGCGACTTCGTAGTAATCCTGATTAAAGAAAGCCAGCAGATTACGTGCGAGGTAGTTTTTGTCGTTTTCCGTGAGTGACCCAATGATTGCGCAGTCTAAGGCGATATAGGTGGGGTTCTCCGGGTCGCTGGCATCGATAAAGACGTTGCCGGGATGCATGTCGGCATGGAAGAAGTTGTGGTCGAATACTTGGGTGAAAAAAATCTCGACCCCAAGGTGGGCCAGTTTCTGCATGTTGACGCCGCGGTCACGCAAGCCCTTAACGTCAGCAGAGCTTAAGCCATGAATCCGCTCCATAACCATGACGTTGGGCCGGCAATAATCCCAATACACCAGTGGTACATAGAGTTTACCCGACTGATCCCAGTTCTTGCGCAACTGAGTGGCATTAGCCGCCTCAAGTAACAGGTCCAGCTCATCCAAGATAGTGCGCTCATAGTCCCTGACTACCGTGACTGGGTGCAGGCGCCTGCCGTCTTCCCAGCCCCGTTCGAGGAAGTTTGCAAGCAGGTACATGACTTGTAGGTCTTGCTTAATAGTGATGTCGATACCAGGCCGAATAATTTTAACCACTACCGACTCGCCAGTTTTCAGGTTAGCGGTATGCACTTGGGCCACAGACGCCGACGCCAAAGGTTGATCATCGAATGCGGTAAACAGGGTCTCGATATCATTGCCAAGCGCAACTTCGATGATCTCACGTGCATCAGCGGTGGCAAATGCCGGCACCTGGTCCTGTAATTTCTGTAATTCATCAGCGATATCGTCGTCGAACATATCCCGTCGAGTCGACAGGATCTGGCCAAATTTGACGAATACGGGTCCCAATTCTTCCAGGCTCAAGCGTAGGCTGACGGCCGGGCTCGTGCTCGGTGTCTTGATCAGGCGCAGCAACATCAGGCCGACTCTGACCGTTCTTGGAAGATCCAGGTCGCTGGGTAATAGCCTATCTAGGCGGTGCTTGCAGACGACCTTAAGGATTCTGAGGATTCTGAATAAACGCATTACAGCCCGTCGGCTTTGTTGCCGATATGAATCGCTGCGATACCGTTTAGCAGGTTGTGGTAGCTGCAGTCGATAAAGCCGGCGTCGCTGAACATGGCTTTCAAGGTTTCCTGGTCAGGGTGCATTTCAATGGACTCAACCAAGTATTGATAGCTGTCGTGGTCGCCAGTAATTGCCTGACCGATGCGTGGCCATAATTTTGAGAAGGACTTGTAGATAGTACTGATGCCTGGATTAATCGCCTTGGAAAACTCCAATACCACCAATCGGCCGCCGGGTTTCAGAACTCTCAGAATCTCCTTGAGCGCTACTTCTTTGCGCGTGACGTTACGCAACCCGAACGCCATGGTGATGACGTCGAAGTGGTGAGTGGGAAAGGGCAGGCATTCGGCGTTCGCCTGGAGGTAGTCGACGTTGCCGCTGATTCCGTGATCGAGTAGGCGGTCTCTGCCGTTGCTGAGCATCGAATAGTTGATGTCGCACAGGGTGATTTGTCCGGCTGGACCAACAATGTTTGCGAGTTTTTCGGTCAAGTCACCGGTACCGCCCGCCAGATCCATGATTTTGTCGCCAGCCCGTGCAGCGGTCAGTTGAATCGCAAACTGCTTCATCAAGCGGTGACTGCCCAGTGACATTACGTCATTCATCACATCATAACGATTGGCGACGGAGTGAAAGACACCGGCAACTCTGGCGGCTTTCTCGCCGACAGGGACTTGTTTGCGGCCAAAGTGAGTTGTTTCTTCTGTCATACCATATCCGCTGCTGAGGAGTGACGATCGATCGTTAAAGCGGGCTAGTTTACCTGCGTTTGCCGGTATGTGCATTGCTTGGTGGGGCTTTTATACGGCCAATCTAACGTACAGGGTGTTGCCTGAGGTGTTTGTCTAGCGACTGACGGCAATAAATTGCGGTTCGCGCTGCTTGCCCGCGGCCTCCAGTTGAGCGAGATAATCGGCCCATTTTTCTGGGTGCTGACTGCCAAGCTCATGTAAAAAGCTCCAGCTGTAGATGCCACTGTTATGACCATCTGAGAAGGTAATTTTGATTGCGTAATGTCCCTGGGGCTCAAGATTGGCGATCTTGACATGCTTCTTGCCCACTTGCAGAACCGCTTGACTCTTTGAGTGCCCCTGAACTTCAGCTGAGGGTGAATAGACTCGAAGATATTCTGCCGGCAGATCAAAGCGCAGCCCGTCGGCATAAATCAGTTCTAAGACACCTGAAACCTGGTGTAATTTCACTTCGGTGGGTATCACTGGTGTACTCCGATCGCTAATGGGGAAAGTGGTTGGTTGCAGTCTTGGATAAGCATACCAAAAATCATGGAACACATTTATCAGACAAGGTTTTTGGTTGAATAAGCTAAGGGTGTTCTCGATTCCTAGAGCTCGATTCCTAGAGCGCGATTCCTAGAGAATGTAGCGGCTCAGATCTTCATTGCTGGCAAGGTTCGCCAGATGGTCGTTGACATACTGCGCGTCGATCTTGATACGTCCCGTCACGAGGGCATCATTATCTGCGCCTTCGAAGGAAATTTCTTCGAGCAGTCGCTCCATAATGGTGTGCAGCCGTCGAGCACCGATATTCTCGGTTCTCTCATTGACCTGCCAAGCAATCTCGGCAATCCGAGTGATGCCATCGACCTCGAAATCGAGTTCGACGCCCTCAGTTTGCAACAGCGCCTGATACTGCTCCGTTAATGATGCGTGGGGCTCAGTTAAAATGCGCTCAAAGTCACCCACCGTCAGGGCTGAAAGTTCGACCCGAATCGGCAGTCGGCCCTGCAGTTCTGGAATCAAGTCGGAGGGTTTGCTGACATGAAAAGCGCCAGAGGTAATAAACAAGATGTGGTCTGTACGAACCATGCCGTATTTTGTTGAGACATTGCAGCCTTCAATCAGTGGCAGCAAGTCTCGCTGCACACCTTCGCGGGATACGTCGGCACCGCCACTATGCTCGGCACGGCGCGCCACCTTGTCGATCTCATCGATAAAGACAATGCCAGTTTGTTCTGCCGCTTCGATGGCCTGGCTTTTCAATTCTTCCTCGTTGATCAGTCTGGCCCCCTCATCTTCCGTGAGCTGCTTCAGGGCATCTTTTACCTTCAATTTGCGAGTCTTGGACTTGCCGGGGGCCATGGAAGAAAACATGTTTTGTAACTGATTGGTCATCTCCTCCATACCTGGGGGCGCCATGATATCCACGTCCATGGGTGCCGCGTTGACCGTGATTTCAATTTCCTTATCGTCCAGTTCGCCTTGGCGTAGTTTTTTGCGAAACAGCTGGCGCGTACTGGAGTTATTATCAGCCGGTGTATCTCCTCGAGTATCACTGGTGCGGGCGGGCGGTAGTAATGCGTCGAGCACTCGCTCTTCGGCGGCGTCCGCGGCTCTGGGTTGAAGTTGTCTTTGTTGCTCTTCGCGCAGCATTTTGATCGCGGCTTCCATCAGGTCGCGGATGATCGATTCGACATCCCGGCCGACATAGCCGACTTCGGTAAACTTAGTGGCTTCTACTTTCACGAAAGGCGCGGCGGCTAGCCTGGCCAGGCGTCTTGCGATCTCAGTTTTGCCGACGCCTGTCGGTCCGATCATTAAAATATTTTTCGGTGAAATCTCGGCGCGCAGGTCCTCGTCCAACTGCAGTCTGCGCCAACGGTTGCGTAGGGCTATAGAGACAGCGCGTTTTGCGTCAGCCTGGCCGATAATATGCTTGTCCAGTTCGTGGACAATTTCCCGGGGTGTCATCGTTGACATGGTCTCTTTCTCGCGGATTGTGACAGGCTAATATTCAATCACTTCGATGGTACGATTGTGATTGGTGTAAATGCAGATATCGGCGGCGATACCGAGACTCTTCTCAACGATGTCTCGAGCGCTCATGTCCGTGTTATCGAGCAAGGCCAGCGCCGCTGATTGGGCAAAGGGGCCGCCTGAGCCGATAGCCATAATGCCTTTTTCTGGTTCGATCACATCGCCATTACCCGTAATAACCAATGAGGCTGTCTTGTCAGCCACTGCGAGGAGTGCCTCCAGGCGGCGTAAGGCCCGGTCGGTTCGCCAGTCCTTAGCCAGTTCAACGGCGGCCCGGACCAGGTTGCCCTGGTGTTTTTCGAGTTGCGCTTCGAAGCGTTCGAAGAGTGTGAAAGCATCTGCTGTGCCGCCGGCGAAGCCCGCAATTACTTGGTCTTTATAAAGCCGCCGGACTTTTCGGGCATTGCCCTTCATCACCGTGTTGCCCATGGAAACTTGGCCGTCGCCACCAATAACAACGGTGTTGCCGCGGCGAACGGATAAAATAGTTGTGCCCCTGAACTGTTCCACGTTTAAGTACCGAGTTTATCGTTGACCATTAAAAGTTGGGGCGCCGATGCGGGTTTTCAAGGGTGCTGGCTCAGCGACTGACCCTAAGTGTCAAGGCTTCGATAGAAGCCTCGGCCAGCGCATTTCTGCTCCTGGTGAGCTCGAGCGTCGTGTCGATGGGGCCGACGAGGACGCGGTGCCAGGTTTGACCGTCCATTTCGACGGTTTTGATGAAGACGTCCATGCCCAACAAGATCAATTCAGCACGTAAATTGTCGGCATCAGCGGGCGAGCGGAAAGATCCCGCTTGCAGCACAAAGGTTTGTTGCGTAGCTGGGATCGTGGTCTTATTGCCATCTTGGCCATATTCCTCGACCACGGGTACCGAGGACTTGGGAAATATCTCGTAGAAGTCCCATTGCATCTGTTCCTTAATTTTAGTTGCAGTGTTGGGCAGCAGCGGCTCGCGCTCCGTGATCTCAGGCGTGGTCGGCGCCGATTGCCAGAGGTAGATGAGGAAGGCGGAAAACAATCCCGTCATGAGACCTGTGCCAAACCAGACCCAGCCAGATACGGTATTTTTGCCCGATCTCTTCTGGGTTGACGCGCTCTTGTTGTGTCGTTTGGCAAAATCTTGAGGCATGGTCATCGGTCATCAGGTCTAGGACTGGTATTGTAGCACCGTGGTAGCATAGCTAGAACAGGTCGATGGGGTCGACATCCAGTGACCAACGAATGTGGCGCCGTGGAGGGTTGTGGTCGATCAGTTGCAAGCAGGCTTCAATGGTGTAATGCAGGTCGCGGCGGTTACTGGCTGAGAACAACAGCTGGGCCCTGAAACGGTCGCCCCGGCGCTCCATGTTGGCTGGCACAGGTCCTAACACCGATACATTGGCAGCGGGCTTGAGTTGCTGCTGCAGTTCGGCGAGAAATTTCATGGCGTCAGCTTTGTTGCTGGAGTCTGCCCTGAGCAGGGTGTGGTGGGCAAAGGGGGGCAAGTCATTCACGCGACGTTCGGTGAGTAGCTGCTCGGCAAACACGCGATAGCCCTCATGAATGAGTGTTCGAAGGATCGGCTGGTCAGGAAAATGGGTCTGTAGCGCCACAGTGCCGGGTTTTTGCTCGCGCCCGGCGCGGCCGCCAACCTGCAGCAATAACTGGCCCATTCGCTCGGTGGCCTTAAAGTCAGCGCTGTAGAAGCCTGAGTCCATATCGACGATGGCAACGAGCGTGACATTCGGTAAATGATGACCCTTGGCGAGCAATTGCGTACCCACCAAAATGGCAGGTTGTTGATCGCCGAGTTGCTCCATGATGTCGTTGAAAGCGCCTTTTTTGCGTGTGGTGTCTCTATCGATACGAATAATCGAGTGATCTGGAAATAATTGCTCGAGCGCGCCCTCGATGCGCTGAGTGCCCGCACCAAGGGGGACCAGTTGGCTGGATTGACAGGTTGGGCAGCGGCTGGGAACCGGATCCTGAATGCCACAATGGTGGCACAGCAACGCGCGAAGGGTGTGATGATAGGTGAGCCGAGCATCGCAACGCCGACACTCTGCCAGCCAACCACATTCATGGCACAGCAACGCCGGCGAAAAGCCTCGACGGTTTAGGAACACGAGCACTTGGCTGTTGCTGCTCAAGTGTTGGCTGATCAATTTGATGAGTCGAGCCGAAAAACCGTCCTGTAGTACCTCATTACGAATGCCTATCACCTGATATTTAGCGGGCAAGGCACCGCCCGCTCGTTCGGTGAGGGCCAGTCTGCGGTATTTACCGGCGGCAACATTTTGATAGGTTTCCAGAGACGGCGTTGCTGAGCCGAGAATGACGGGAATCGATTCGAGATGACCGCGCATGACCGCCAGGTCGCGGGCAGAATATCGAAAGCCCTCCTGCTGTTTGAAGGAGGCATCGTGTTCTTCGTCAATCACAATAAGCCCGGGGTTTTTCATGGGGGTGAATATCGCCGAGCGTGTACCGATGATGATGGCCGCGCTGCCGTTGCTGGCGGCTCGAAACCCGTCAAGCCGTTCGCGATCGGATAATCCGGAGTGCAGGACAACGATCGGCAGATTAAAGCGTGCTCGAAAACGATTCACGGTTTGGGGGGTCAGACCAATTTCGGGCACCAGCACCAGAGCCTGCTTGCCCTTCTCTAAGACGGTCTCAATAGTGCGGAAATAGACTTCTGTTTTGCCGCTACCGGTGATTCCATCGAGGAGCCAGGTGCCGGTGGGCCCCTGATTAATACTTGCTACCACGAGGGCTTGTTCCTCGTTGAGTTGGATTTCAGGTTGATGGGTGACAGACGCGCCAGGGCTGAAATCTGTGAACTTGATGGTGCGGTTAGACCAGCTGGCGTTGCCTCGCTCGACGAGGGCCTTGATCGTGCCGGTATTGAAGCCGGCGGCGGTCAACTGCGGCAGGGTAAGGCCGGCAGGGTTATCTTGTAACAGCAGCTGCAACGCGGCCTGCCGGGGTGCTCGCTGGATCGCGGCGGGATTCTCGCCGAGTGTCAGGATCCGCTCGCTGGTTTCCAGCGCCTGCCCGTCGCGGAGTAGGCGTGGTAGCGCACTGCTAAAGACTTCGCCAACGGGGTGGTGATAATAGTCCGCGGCCCAGCGACATAGGGTCACGATGGATGCGGGAAACAGGGGTGCTGAGTCAAGTTGACGAATCACCGCACGGATTTTGTGGCCCGGCAAGTCCGGCGCCGGCACAGTGCCGAGCATGATCCCCACCAGTTTCTGCCGCCCAAACTGGATGTAAAAGCGAGTTCCCGGCAGAGGGGTGCCCGGCAGAGGGGTGCCCGGCAGAGGGGTGCCCTCGCCACTCTCCGGTTCACCAAAGTCCAGCTCACCGGAAACCGCGGCCAAGGCGTAAGTAAAACCTTGACGCAGCGGCGTGGGCACGGCAATTTCGATATACACGGGTGTCGTCACGGATTGAAGCCTATTATTGATCCACTATTATGCCTGTTTTTAAACGCCGTGGCCGTTGTTAATTGGGCCGTGGCCGTTGTTAATTGGGCCGTGGCCGTTGTTAATTCAGCCGTGACCGTTGTCGGTTTAGATGTGGCCGTTGTTGATTGAAGCGCGGCAGTGAGAGTCAATCGTGGCCCCAGACTGTGCTGAGAGGTCGTGAGAATTGGCCGAAGGTAACGTTGCCATGCGATGCCGCTTGCCATTCAAAATATCTCTGGTATGATTCGCCTCCTTGCGAGAGTCAGGTAGGAAACATGAAAGCAGAAATTCATCCAGATTATAAGGCGATCACAGCGCAATGCAGCTGTGGTAACGTCATCACAACCAGTTCGACTGTTTGTAAGGACTTGCACTTGGACGTTTGTTCACAGTGTCACCCCTTTTACACTGGCAAGCAGAAGATCCTCGATACCGCGGGTAGAATCGATCGATTCAACAAGCGCTTTGGGGCTCGAGGTGGTGTCAAGTAATAATGCTCGGTAGTCCGGTGGCGCATAGAGTCAAGACTTTTGGCGACATGTAGCGACTGACAAGAGTGAAGTATGCAGTACTTTGCTCACGATATTAGGCGCCTAATAATGGCGCCTTTTTTTTGATTTTTTTTAATTGGCCGACGAAGAAAGTTGACCATTACTGTTTTGGAGATAAGTTTGTAATGACTGAAGTCGAGTCCTTGCGCGACAGAGCGCTGCGTTACCATGCTGAACCAACCCCGGGGAAGATTGCTTTGGCGGTGACGACTCGCGCCATCAATGCGGACGACCTGGCCCTCGCCTATTCTCCAGGGGTGGGCGAGCCTGTGAAGGAAATCAGCTTGGATCCAGAGGCCGCGTACCGATATACAGCTAAAGGTAACTTGGTCGGCGTCATTACCAATGGCACGGCTATTCTCGGGCTCGGCAATCTTGGCGCGCTAGCGAGCAAACCGGTCATGGAAGGTAAAGCGCTCTTATTCAAACGGTTTGCGGATATTGATTGCTTTGATATTGAAGTGACAACTGAAAATATCGATGAATTCGTCGACACGGTCTCGCGTATTGCCGGTACCTTTGGTGGTATTAACTTGGAAGATATCGCGGCGCCGGCGTGTTTTGAGATTGAGCGTCGATTGCAGGCGATGTTAGATATCCCTGTTTTTCATGACGACCAACATGGCACCGCCATTGTGACTGCTGCGGGTCTGCTAAATGCGTTGGAGTTGCGTGGTCAACCGCTAAACTCTGCCAGAATTGTCTGCCTGGGCGCTGGTGCGGCGGCGAATGCGATTATGAATTTACTGGTTGCTCTGGGCGCTTTGAAGTCGAATATCTACATGGTCGACTCAAAGGGCGTGATTCATTCCGAGCGGCAAGGGTTGAGCCCGGAAAAGCAGCTCTACGCCCAAGTAACGAATAAGCGCACCTTGGGTGATGCTTGTCAGGACGCCAATGTGTTTATCGGGGTGTCGGGAGCGAACCTGCTGGATACGGATAGTTTGCTGGCTATGGCGCCAAACCCCGTGATATTCGCGATGGCTAATCCGGATCCAGAGATTAAACCTGAGCTGGCCAAGTCGATTCGACAAGATGTTATCTTGGCGACAGGTCGTTCTGACTACCCGAATCAGGTTAATAATGTTCTGTGCTTCCCTTTTATCTTCCGCGGTGCTCTTGATGTTCGCGCATCAGCGGTTAATGAGGCCATGAAAATGGCTGCTGTCCATGCGATCAGGAACTTGGCTAAAGAGCCTGTGCTACCGGAAATCATTGCGGCCTACGAGGGCATTGATCACCTAGAGTTTGGTCCTGAGTATATTATCCCTAAGCCGCTGGACCCTCGATTGAAAAGCTGGGTTTCGACGGCGGTTGCACAAGCGGCAATCGATTCTGGTGTAGCCCGAATCAATGTGCTGCCTGATTATTCGTAACGACCGCTGGGATTGGGGTCTAAAAGACCTGCTGCAAGGGCTGTGATTTGGTGTCGGTTTGGTCGACAACAATAGCGGCTGGGGGCGGCGCAAATTCTTCACGAAATATTTCAAAAATCCCATCGGGATCGCCAGCTTCAGACCTGAGTCCAGTGGTGGGATTGATCATCAGCGTTACCATATGGTCGGGTAAGGGGAGAACTGTCGAGTCTGCTTCGGCGGGTAGTGCCTCTCGCATGTAAGCAATCCAGGTTTCGATAGGCGTGGTTGAGCCATATTCCCTGGCGCCCACCGAGCTGTTGTCCCCGAATCCGGCCCATGTTGTTGCGACCAGGTCATGGGTGAATCCAGAAAACCAGATGTCGGCATCATTGGTGGTGCCGGTCTTGCCCTTCAAGTCTTGCCGTTTGAGCGCCCTGATTGCCTTGGTGCCAGTGCCGCGGCGGATGACGTCGCCAAGTATACTATTCATGATATAAGCCACTCGGGGCTCAATAATCTGCTCGGCCTGTGGCAAGTCGCCACAATCCGTGTGACAAACCGTCTTGGGTTGCGCCAAGAAAATCGGATCAGCATTGATCGAGTCGATTTCGGTAATAAAGTAGGGCTCAACCTTGTAACCACCATTGGCGAAAGCCGCATATCCGGTGGCGACTTCCATGGGTGTCAGGGCGATGGTGCCGCCGCCAAAGGCCAGCTGAACATTGCGCGGGAAGTTGCTGGTATCGAAGCCAAAGCGTTTGACGTAGTCAATGGCGTTCTGGGCGCCGAAATCGAGAATAACCCGCAGTGATACCAGATTGATGGAGCGATAAAGAGCCTCGCGGAGGCGAATATTGCCGCGGAATACGTCGCCGGAATTGGTGGGCCGGTAGACTTCTTCTTGCTCTCCGCCCGGCAGTACGACCGGTGCATCGTTATAGATTGATGCGGCAGTCAAGCCATTTTCGAGTGCCCCGGCGTAGAAAAAGGGTTTGAAGTTGGAGCCCGGTTGACGCCTGGCTTGGGTGGCGTGGTTGAACTGTTTTGAATTGAAATCATAGCCGCCAACCAAAGCCCGGATTGCGCCGTTAACAGGGTCGAGGGAGACTAAGGCGCCTTGAATCGCAGGCACCTGTCCGAGCTTCCAGGTACCCTTAGGACCCTTCTCAATGCGAATTAGGTCTCCCGTCTTGAGCAAGTCTGTCGCCATCTTGGGTGTCGGGCCGCGCGTATTAACATTGATATAAGCGCGGGCCCAGCTTAGGCCTTCCCAATCAATGGTGACGACCGTTTGGTTGGTCGTGAGAACGTCAATGTCCTGATCACGTACCGCGATGACAATAGCGGGATATTGGTCACCACTGACCCTGGCGTTGGCGAGGGTTGAAAGCCAGTTAGCAGGATAGCCATATTCAGGTGCGGCATTATATTGGTCGGTACCCTGAATGCTTCGAGCCTCAGGCCCCCGGTAACCGTGGCGGCGGTCATATTCGTTGAGCTTCTGCGTTACAGCGTTCTCGGCTGCGACCTGCATACCGCTATCAATGGTTGTCCGAACGATGTAACCCTCAGTGTAGGCATTGCTTCCGATCTGCTGTAGTAAGCGTTTCCTAACCATTTCGGCCACGTAAAGCGACGGTAGTTCGATCTTTCTTGCATAAACCTGGGCGGTAATTGGCGCGCTGGTTGCCAGTCGATAGTCTTCGGCAGAGATAGAGTCTTGTTCCCGCATACGTGTCAGCACGAGATTGCGCCGGGCGATGGCTCGCTCTGGACCGTTGATGGGATTGCCTGCTTCAGGTGCCTGAGGTATGCCGGCGAGCATGGCGAGTTGGGCCAAATCGAGCTGGTCAACGGTTTTTCCATAGTAGGTATTGGCGGCTGCCTGGATGCCAAAAGCATGCTTGCCGAACGGAATAATATTGAGATAAAGCGTCAGTATCTCTTGCTTGGAGAGTTCCTGCTCGATCTTCAAGGCCAGTAGCATCTCTTTGAACTTGCGAATAAATCGGACTTCTGTATCACCGGAAATGTTTTTTACGAGCTGCATGGTTATGGTGCTGGCGCCGGTGCGGATCGAACCCTTGTTGCGTACGAGCTGCCAAGTGGCATTTGCCAACGTGATCAGGTCTATGCCGCCATGTTCAAAGAATCGCTTGTCCTCTGTGTCGAGCAGGGCGCGAATAAAAAGTGGCGGTATCTGGTCGAAGGTTACAGGTACCAGTCTTTCGCCAAACTCCTGAATGAGCTTTTCGTCGGCGGAATAGATGCTGAGTGGCGCGCGGAGTTTGACGTTGCGAAAGCTCTCCGCGTCAGGAACCTGAGGATTCAAGTATAAATAGGCTGCCGCGAGAATGAGACAGGCGCCACAGACTAGGGTCGCGGTAGACCATAAAATAAATGAACCAAGACGCCGCATAGTCTGAATTATTAACCTCTAGTCCGGTGATGGACGTTAAAGCATGGGAATTTCGCTTGACTGCATTATAAAGGTAAAAGTCACTGAAAGCCGAGCAGGCTTATGAATAAACGCTTTCATCGGTTGTTTCTCGTTTCTGAGCGGGTGCTGGCGGGCTTTTGGCAGGTTTGCTGCGTACTTGCGGGTGCAACGTTAAGCGTTTATAGCGCGATGTTGATCTGAGAATGTAACGCTATAATTACCCTACGGTTACATTGTGTTTACGTTTCTGCTGTTATTAAATGGACCGAATCCGCCATCATACTGATGTCGTCGTTAGACGTTTGTAGTAGATAAGCGTTGCGCTGAATTTTACGGGAGCTTAAATCGTGTTTAGCTTTTTGAGCAAAAGATCGAACATTATGCTGGGGCTGGACATCAGTTCGACATCCGTAAAGTTGTTGGAGCTGAGTCGGTCCGGTGGCAAGTATCGCGTGGAAAGTTATGGCGTTGAACCCCTGCCAGAAAATTCTGTCATCGAGAAAAATATCAGCGACGTTGAGGGTGTTGGCGAAGCCATACAGCGTTTGATTACGCGCTCGAAGACGAAGGTCAAATTAGCGGCCGTGGCGGTGGCCGGTTCGGCGGTGATTACGCGCACAATCGAAATGCCGTCGAACTTGAATGATACCCAGTTGGAGGAAAGCCTGCGGAGTGAGGCCGATCAGTATATTCCTTACCCGTTAGAGGAGGTCGCGCTGGATTTCGAGGTGCGGGGCCCTTCGCCGCGAAGTGAAGAACAAGTGGAGGTGCTGTTGGCTGCTTGTCGACGGGAAAATGTCGAGATGCGTCAAGCGGCACTAGAGATAGGAGGCCTGAAGGCCAAGGTCGTGGATATTGAAGCCCATTGCATGCAGCGTGCGTTTGACCTGGTCAGTGAGCAATTTACTGGGGAGGGTGGTGAAGACCAGGTTATCGCGATTATCGACATAGGTGCCACCATGACCACGCTGAGCGTGTTAACCAACTCTGGAACCCCTTACACGCGTGAGCAACTATTCGGCGGCAAACAGCTTACGGAAGAGATTCAACGGCGTTACAGCCTGTCCGTTGAGGAGGCCGGGCTTGCGAAGAAGCAAGGTGGTTTACCTGATGATTACGAGACCGAGGTGTTGCAGCCATTCAAGGAAGCGGTCGTGCAGCAAGTCACTCGGTCACTCCAGTTCTTCTATTCGTCCAGTACGCACGACGATGTTGACCATATCATTCTGGCCGGTGGCACTGCGTCAATCGAGGGGCTGGGTGACATGGTGGCGGCGAAACTCGGTACGCCAACGTCGATCGCTAACCCGTTCGTCAATATGTCTCTGTCACCTAAGGTCAATGAAGTTGGCCTGCATAATGATGCGCCGGCACTGATGATTGCCTGTGGTTTGGCCATGCGGAGCTTTGACTAATGGTACTGAATCAAGCTCGGAGGCCTCGACAGGATGGCTGATATTAAAATCAATCTACTCCCTTGGCGCGAAGAGCTGCGGGAGGAACGCAAACAAGAGTTTCTTAAGATACTGGCGGGCGTGCTGTTATTGGCTGCAACGATCACTTTTGGTATTGACCGTTTTTATAATGCCCAGATTGACGCTCAGCAGGCGCGTAACAGTTATCTGAGTAAAGAAATCAAAATCCTTGAAGAACGTATCGAGGAGATTCAGATACTGCAGCAGAAGCGCAATGAGTTGTTGGCGAGAATGAAAGTGATTCAGGAATTGCAGGGCAATCGACCTGTCATCGTGCGATTGTTTGATGAGATGGCGCGGCGCCTGGCCGATCGAGTTTACTTTACAAGTCTGTCGGTTCAGGGAAAGTCCATTACCATCGACGGCGTGGCTGAGTCGAATAACCGAATATCCAGCCAGTTGCGCAACTTTGATGAATCGGACTGGTTTGAGAAGCCGAACGTGACCGGCATTGTTGCTGATCCGCGGAATGGGCCGCAGGCGAGCAGGTTTAAATTAATGGTCCAGCAGAGCACGCCAAGCGCCGCGGAGGTGGATTGATTATGGCCATCCAGAATGTGATTGAGAGCCTGCGAAATTTTGATCTGAATGATCTGAATGATGTTAATAATATCGGTTCCTTGCCTGGTGCCGTTAAATCAATCATCTGGATCCTCGCATTCTTTGCTGGGTTGGCTATTGGTTACTTTATTTTAGTAACCCCGCTGCAGGAAGAGTTGGCAAAAACGCAAAAACAGGAAGCCAATTTGCGGGTTGATTTCGAAAAGAAATATTTTGAGTCGGCCCATCTCGAGGCGTATCGGCAACAGAAGAAAGAGATGGAGCTGTCCTTCGAAACGATTCTGCGGCAGCTGCCGAGTGACACCGAAATCCCAGGCTTGATCGAGGATATCACGCTCGTGGGCCTGAAAAACGGTTTGAATTTCACCAGCATCAATCTCCAGGCAGAAAAGAAGTTTGAATTCTATATTGAAAAACCCATTCAGATAGTTGTCTCTGGCAGTTACCACGAGCTGGGATCCTTCGTCAGCGACGTAGCAGACTTGTCGCGAATCGTAACCCTCCATGACTTTACGATTCTTCCGGAAGGCGGAGGTGCGCGTGGCTCGGAAAACATTGGCGGTATATTGAAGATGAATATCCTGGCGAAAACCTATCGTTATAATGATGAGCGTCGATGAGGCCTTTGATGAATAAGCGGAGCAAGTCAGAGACAGTCATGGAAGGTCGCTCAGATAGTCTGTCTAGGCTCGTTTGTCGGTGGGGCGGATCGGTCTCGTTGGTTTTGTTGCTCGCGGCTTGTTCCTCCGGTGACCAGTATGCTGATATCAATACCTTCATGGAAGGTATCAAAGCTCAGCCGGTAGGCAGCATCGCACCGTTGCCAGAATTTGAGTCTTATCAGGCTTTCAACTATAGCGCGGCCAATCGCCGCAGCCCATTTGAACCACCGATCATCGTCGTGCCGAAAAGCGAAGAGCAGAAACGCAATGTGGGAATTAAGCCGCCGCAGGACCATGTTAAGCAGTATCTAGAGAATTACAGCTTGTCGGCGTTGTCCATGGTGGGAACCCTTGAACAAGATGGCAACACCTGGGCGCTGATTGAAGATAGTGATCAGGGTGTTCATCGAGTACAAATTGGTGACTATTTGGGCGCGAGTTGGGGGCAGGTTGAAAGCATCAGTGACACTCGGATGAGTATTAACGAGATTGTCAGTGATGGAGCTGGTGGCTGGTTGCGCCGGCCCAGGACGATTGAGCTGCAAGGTCTTAGTGATTAAATACTATTTCAGGGGTGATTTATGGCAGTCACAAGAGTGACACGAGTGATTGCGATCATTCACGGACAGGTAGGGAAAAACATGCTGACCAGACTTTTACTATTAGTGGTAGCTTACATCCCTTATTCTGCGGTGGCGGCCGTGACTATGGATGGCATTGAATTTTCGTCGTTGCCAGGTGACAAAATTGAGATACGCATGCACTTTGATGCGATGCCGCCGGTGCCCACTGGCTATACGATTGAGCAGCCTGCCAGAATCGCCCTGGATCTAACAGGTGTCAGCAGTGGCTTAGTTTCAAAATACCATCAACTAGGCAGTGGGAACGCCCGCAGTGTCACGGTGGTTGAAGCTGGCGAGAGGACTCGAGTCATTGTCGCGATGACCGAGCTCATGCCCTATTCAACCCGAGTTGACGGCGATACGCTGGTGCTTCTAGTAGGTCAAATGGACAACCAGGCGCAAGTGAACATGGCGCCCACGCAGCAATCTTCACAGGTTCTGAACCAGCAAGCAGCGGCAGTCCCGTCGGCAGGTTCTCGAATTGAAGCCATCGATTTCAGGCGTGGCAAAGGGGGTGAGGGGCGTGTGATCGTTAACCTGTCGAATCCTGGTATTGGCGTGGATGTCTCCAGTGAGGGCGGAAAAATTCGAGTGGAATTTGCCGCGACGCAAATCCCCGCAGATCTGCAACGTCGATTGGATGTAACGGATTTTGCGACCCCGGTACTGGTGGTCGATGCTTTGCCAGAGTCAAACAACACGATCCTGATGATCGAGCCGACGGGCGACTTTGATTACCTGGCCTATCAAGCTGACAACGTCTTCACGCTGGAAGTTAAGCCCTTGACCGCCGCAGAAATGGAATCGTCCTTAGGTCAGGCATTTCGTTATCGTGGCGAGAAGTTGTCGCTGAATTTTCAAGATATTGAGATTCGTTCGGTACTTCAGCTCATTGCTGACTTTACCGACCTTAACCTGGTGGCGAGTGATACGGTTTCTGGAAAAATCACCTTGCGATTGAAAAATGTACCTTGGGATCAGGCTTTGGATATCATCATGAAAACCAAAGGTCTGGATAAACGCCAGCTAGGCAATGTCTTGATGGTGGCGCCCGCGGCCGAGCTGGCAGCTCGAGAAAAACTGGAGTTAGAAAGCCGCCAGCAGATTTCTGAGTTGGCGCCTCTACGGACAGAATTTATCGAAGTGAAATATGCCAAGGCCAGTGAAATTTATGCTTTGTTTAAGAGCGGTGACGAGGGTGCGGGTGCTGGTGTGGTATCGGGTCGTGGCAGTGTTATCGTCGATGAACGTACCAACTCGATTATCCTGACAGAAACGGCAAACAAAATTAATGACTTTCGAGCTGTTCTCGAAAAACTAGATGTGCCCGTCAGGCAAGTGATGATTGAAGCGCGAATTGTGACTGCGAGCTCTAGTTTCACGAAAAATCTTGGCGTGAGGTGGGGTGCCGGCGGTTATGGGACGGTGAACAATTCGGTTCTACAAGCCGGCGCTAATCTGGAGTCGCTGGAAACCATCAGGGGATCGTCTCTCACCGGCGCGGATTTGGCCTTGACCAGTGCTGACTCGCTGGTGGTTGATCTGCCAGGCGGGTCGGGTAACTCAATCGCGCTGGGTATACTCAGTAACAAATTTTTGCTGGACCTGGAGTTGTCTGCGGCGGAAGTCAGTGGTGAGGGTGAGGTTGTCGCCAGACCAAAGGTCATTACCGCAGACAAGCAAGCGGCAACGATTTCTCAGGGTCAACAGGTCCCCTATTTGGAGCGCGCAGGTGGAGATACTGGTGCCGCTGGCGGGGCCACAGTGGCATTTATCGCGGCGGAGTTAGTTTTGAATGTGACGCCTCAGATTACGCCAGACGATAGAATTATCCTCGATCTGGATGTGACTCAGGACGAGGTAGGTGCAGCGCCAGCAGGGGGTGGTGCGCCGCCGATCAATACGAGCAATCTGACGACCAAAGTGTTGGTGAATAATGGCGATACCATCGTTCTTGGTGGTGTGTTTAAAACCTCAGATACCAACAGCATCAATAAGACGCCGCTCCTTGGTGACTTGCCTTACCTGGGTAGCCTGTTCAGAAGTACCAATCGCACCACGACGAAGACCGAGCTATTGATTTTCATTACGCCGATCTTGCTCGATGACCCCCTGACCAATCGATAACGATCGTCACGTAGGAGGTTTAATCTTGCTTAAGCCTCGTGTTCTGGCCTGCGAATACTGGCGTTCGCGAGCCAGCTTGGGTAGAGTCGCCCCATGCCAATGTCGAATCAACGAACCAAGCGTAATATTTTCCTGGTCGGACCCATGGGTGTGGGTAAGACAACGGTAGGGCGCGCGCTCGCTCAGCAGTTACATCTAGAGTTTATTGATTCTGACCAGGAGATTGAGCGGCGTGCGGGCGCGAATATCGCCTGGATATTTGATGTTGAGGGCGAGTCGGGATTCCGTGAGCGGGAAACAGCGGTATTGGACGATCTCACCCAGCTGGAGGATGTGCTGATCGCCACGGGTGGCGGATCTGTGCTCAGACCTGAAAATCGAGAATTTCTTCGAACTCGAGGTCTGGTTATTTTTCTTGATACCTCGCTGGATATGCAGATCAAGCGCACTGCCAAAGATAAAAAGCGCCCCTTGCTGCAAACCGACAATCCGGCAGCGGTCTTGCGCGAACTCAAAACCTTTCGCGACCCCCTGTACAATGAGTTGGCGGATATCAAGGTGGCGGTAGGTGATAGCAGCGGTCGACGAATCATCACGTCCATCGTTCGAAAGCTCGGTAAAATTAACTATGTATAGGCTGGCGGCTGCTATTGTCCGTTACAGGTCATAATAAGGAAGCTATTGTGGAAGTTGTCAATCTCGGGCTTGGGGATGCGAGTTATTCGATTTATATCGGTGCTGGCCTCCTTGACGATGGTGCTTTGCTGCGTCGTTATATCCATGGGCGTCAGGTGCTAATCGTGACGAATACCAATATTGCGCCCTTGTATCTTGAGCGCTTGCAGGCGGCCTTGGGAGATCTGAATGTTGGTACTGTGGTGTTACCCGATGGTGAGCAATTCAAGACCCTGGCGAGTTTAGATATCGTATTAACGGGGCTATTGGAAGGTCATCATAATCGTGCCACCACCCTGATAGCCCTTGGAGGTGGCGTTGTGGGTGACATCACCGGCTTTGCTGCGGCCTGCTACCAGCGTGGCGTTGCCTTTATTCAAGTGCCGACGACACTACTGGCCCAGGTAGATTCTTCTGTCGGCGGGAAAACAGCAGTCAACCATCCTCTCGGTAAAAACATGATCGGTGCTTTTCATCAGCCACAGGCGGTAATCATTGACCCCGAATCGCTGCAGAGTTTGCCGAAACGAGAATTGATTGCGGGCATGGCGGAGGTGATTAAGCACGGTGCGCTGGCGGACCGTGAGTATTTTGAATGGCTAGAGCGGCATATGGATCAACTGTTAGCCCTTGATCTTGAGCTGATGAGTGAGGCCATCAAGCGCAGTTGCGAGATCAAAGCCGATATTGTCTCGCGGGATGAGAAGGAACTAGGCGTCAGAGCGCTGCTTAATTTTGGTCATACTTTCGGACATGCCATCGAAACGGGTATGGGCTATGGTGCCTGGCTGCACGGTGAAGCCGTTGGTGCAGGGATGGTGATGGCAGCGGCGCTTTCAGCGCGACTCGGATTGTGCTCCGCGGCTGATAGTCAGCGCCTCGCGGCGCTCATTGCCCGGGTCGGTTTGCCCGTGGTGCCGCCACCGGCGTTGAAGGGTGAATTTTTGTCGCTGATGAACCGGGATAAGAAGATGACTGATAAGGGTTTAAAGCTGGTGCTTTTAAGCGGGTTGGGGCAAGCGATATTGGTAGACGATGTCGATGCGATGGATCTGCAGGCTATTATCAACGGCTAACTGCCTGCAGCCAAAGGTTGCAGGCAGCTCGCGTCAATTTGTTAAGGCGCTGGCGGTGCTACTGAATCATGGTAATTGGGTATTCCCCATCAAATCGCGGTCAATCTCTCGTGCCGCCTCGCGGCCTTCGTTAATTGCACGAACCACTAGATCCTGGCCGCGCCGACAATCAGCGGCAGCATAGACCTTAGGTACAGAAGTTCGGTAGTCGCTTTTGTTGGCAACAAAATTCCCGCGCCCATCAATCTCCATTCCCAACTCGTCATTGATGTAATGTTCAGGTTGTAGAAAGCCCATAGACAAAAAGATCAAGTCGGCAGGCCAGGTCTTTTCCGTCCCCGGAATTTCTTGTAATTGTTCATCCACATTGATCGTAATAATGCCGGTCAATTGGCCTGCAGCGTCTCGAACAAATGATTTGCTCGCGATTTGATAGACCCTGGGATCATCACCGAATTTCTCTGCGGCTTCTGTATGGCCGTAGTCAGTGCGATGAATCCGCGGCCACAGAGGCCAAGGATTGTTTTCTGCACGCTCCGCAGGTGGGCGAGGTAACAGCTCGAAGTTCACTAGTGATTTGCAGCCATGGCGCAGGGAGGTGCCGATGCAGTCGGTGCCTGTATCGCCACCACCGATGACGATGACATCTTTGCCCTTGGCAGAAATGAATTGGCCGTCAGCGTGATCTGAATCCAGAAGGCTCTTAGTATTGGCCGTGAGAAATTCCATGGCCAAGTGTACGCCGGGGCCCTGTCTGCCTGGGATATTCAAATCTCTGGCGAGGCTGGCGCCTGTTGCCAGTAGCACAGCATCGTTATCATCAAGAAGGCTTTGCACTGCAATGCCATGACTACCCTGGCCACCAACGTCGGCGTTAACGAAGAAAACGATACCCTCGTCGCGAAGCAGTTGAATTCGCCGTTCGATAATCGCCTTGTCGAGTTTCATGTTTGGAATGCCGTACATGAGTAAACCGCCGAGCCGATCGGCGCGTTCATAGACGCTGACGGTGTGTCCAGCGCTATTGAGTTGTGCGGCCGCAGAGAGCCCGGCGGGTCCGGAGCCAATGACGGCAACCGACTTGCCAGTTCGAGTCGCAGGCGGTACTGGTACAACCCAGCCTTCGTCAAAGCCCCGGTCAATAATGGCCGCTTCAATGTTTTTGATGGTAACCGCCGGATCCGTGATGCCTAACACGCAGGCACCTTCGCAAGGTGCAGGGCAAACTCGGCCGGTGAACTCAGGAAAATTATTAGTCTTATGCAAGCGATCTAAGGCATCATGCCAGCGACCGTGGTAGATCAGATCATTCCACTCGGGAATCAGATTATGGATCGGGCAGCCATGGGTGGATTGACAGAACGGCACGCCACAGTCCATGCAACGTGAGCCCTGTTCCTGAAGGTGCTGGGGGTCGTGGTTGGTATAGATTTCTTTAAAATCCACCAGGCGCACGGCGGGATCCCGGTACGGCTCTACCCGGCGTGCAATTTCCTTAAATCCAGTTGGTTTACCCATAGTTATCTCTTACTGCTTGTTAGTAGAGTCCGTTGGTCTCAGGCGCTGGCTACGATCCGCGCCTTTTGGGCATTATTGGCCATCAGGACACGTTTGTAATCGATTGGCATAACCTTGACGAATAGTGCCAGGCTGGCATCCCAGTCGTCGAGAAGTGCGCTAGCTACTTTTGAGCCAGTGTATTGTAAATGTCGCTCAAGCAGGCTGCGGAGTTCGAGAATGTCGGCGGCGTCTTCCAGCTGCTCTAGCCCGATAGTTTCCATATTACACCGGCGCTCAAAATCTCTGTCGCGGTCGAGTATGTAGGCGATACCGCCACTCATACCGGCGCCGAAGTTTCTTCCAGTCTGTCCAAGGACGACCACGCGACCACCCGTCATATACTCACAGCCATGGTCACCGATGCCTTCGACGACGGCGCTGGCGCCGCTGTTGCGCACGCAAAATCGTTCGGCGGCAATGCCGCGAAAGAAAGCTGAGCCGCTAGTTGCGCCATAGAGCACAACGTTACCAATCAGGATATTATCCTCTGCCACGAAGCTACTGACCTTCGGCGGGTAGATTGCTATCCGCCCACCGGATAAACCTTTGCCGACGAAATCGTTAGCATCACCTTCAACGGTGATACTGATACCTTTCGCGAGCCAGGCACCGAGACTTTGGCCAGCGGTTCCCGTCAGCTTGATGTTGATCGTATCATCATTGAGTAACTTGCCGTGGGTCGCCTTGGCAACCTCATGGGACAACATGGTGCCCACCACGCGGTTGATGTTGATTACCGGCAACTCAATATTGACCACCTCGCCGTTGAGTAGAGCGGGCTGAGCCAGACGAATGAGTTCGTTGTCGAGAGCTTTTTCCAGCCCGTGATCTTGTTCCATGACCCGATACAATTGTGTGTCGTCATAGACGATCGCAGCGGGGGTCAGGATGGAGCTGAAATCCAGGCCTCTAGCTTTCCAGTGTTGCAGTGCCTGGTCCATTTCCAGAACATCAACTCTGCCGACCATCTCATTGACAGTGCGGAAGCCGAGTTCGGCCATGATCAAACGCATTTCTTCAGCGACCATAAAGAAGTAATTGACGACGCTCTCGGGTTTACCGTTGAATTTCTTGCGTAACTCTGGATCCTGGGTCGCAATGCCCACTGGGCAGGTATTCAAGTGGCACTTGCGCATCATGATGCAACCCAGCGTGATCAAAGGTGCCGTTGCAAAGCCGAATTCCTCGGCCCCAATCAAGGCGGCAATGGCCACATCGCGGCCGGTTTTCAGCTGACCATCGGTCTGCAAATAAACTCTGGATCTGAGATTGTTCATCACCAAGGTCTGGTGTGCTTCGGCCAGACCCAGCTCCCAGGGTAAGCCTGCATGTTTAATAGAGGTCAGCGGTGAGGCGCCGGTGCCACCGTCGTGGCCAGCAATCACCAGATGATCTGCCTTGGCCTTGGTTACACCTGCGGCAATCGTACCGACGCCTATTTCGGCGCCCAGTTTGACGCTGATACGGGCTGTAGGGTTGGCATTTTTCAGGTCATGAATCAGTTGCGCCATGTCCTCAATAGAGTAGATGTCATGGTGCGGTGGTGGGCTGATTAAACCGACGCCTGGGGTCGAGTGACGAATTCTGGCGATAGTCTCATCAACTTTGCCGCCGGGTAATTCTCCACCTTCTCCAGGTTTTGCGCCCTGAATGATCTTGATTTGCAGTTCGTCAGAGTTGGCCAGATACCAGATGGTGACACCGAAGCGGCCGGATGCAACCTGTTTGATAGCCGAGCGTTTCGAATCGCCATTCGGCAGCGGATCGAATCTGATGGGATCTTCGCCACCTTCGCCGGTGTTTGATTTCCCGCCGAGTCTGTTCATGGCGATAGCCAGGCTCTCATGCGCCTCGGCAGAGATAGAGCCAAAGCTCATCGCTCCTGTACAGAATCGTTTAACGATTTCTTGGGCTGATTCAACTTGGTCTAATGGAATAGGTCCGCCATTCACGTCAGACTTGAACTTCAAGAGCCCACGAAATGTGCAACGTCGAGTGGTTTCTTCATTAGTATGTTTGGCAAAAGCCCAATAAGCGTCCTGGCTATTGGTTTTCGTAGCCACTTGCAAACTTGAAATCGCCGTGGGGTCCCACATATGCGCGTCGCCTTCGCGGCGCCAGTGGATGTCGCCAGGATTGGGTAAAACGGGTATGAGGTTGCTGCTTCGTAGCGGATAGCCAAGGTGATGGCGTTGTAACATTTCTGCGAACAACACTTCGAAGTTGACGCCCTGAACTCGACTGGCAGTGCCAACGAAGCACTGGTTGATAATTTCGTCAGCCAAGCCGACGGCCTCAAAAATTTGTGCGCCTTTATAGGATTGCAGCGTCGAAATACCCATTTTCGCCATCACTTTGAGCATGCCTTTAGCCACGGCTTTTTTATAGCCATAGACAATCTCATCGTCGGAAGACATTTCAAACTCGTCCAGCAAGCCGTCACGCTGTGCTTGCCAGATTGACTCGAATGCAAGGTAAGGGTTGATCGCGTCAGCGCCATAGCCGACCAGCAGGCAGTGGTGGTGAACCTCGCGAGCTTCGCCGGTTTCGATGATCAAGCCAATTCGAGTCCGTTGATGGGTGGCGACCAAATGGTGGTGGACTGCGCCACAGGCAATAAGCGCGCTGATCGCCATGGCATTCTCGGCGATGTTGCGGTCAGATAAAACGATCAAGGAAAAGCCTTGCTCGATAGCCTCTGTTGCCTCTGCGCAGATACGTTCCAAAGCAGCCATTAAGCCGTCTTTGCCGGCAGATTTTTCGAAAGTAATATCGATAGTACGAGTTCGCCAGCCGCGGTAATCCATCTGTCGTAGTGTGCTGAGTTCTTCGTTTGACAGGATCGGGTGGGGCATTTTGAGGCGATTAGCCTGCTTTTCTGTGGTTTCCAACAGATTGCCTTCCGGGCCAATGAAGCACTCGAGTGACATCACAACCTCTTCCCGGATGGAATCGATCGCAGGGTTTGTCACCTGGGCAAACAATTGCTTGAAGTAATCGTAAATCATACGCGACTTGTCTGACAGGCAAGCCAACGCCGAGTCATTGCCCATTGAGCCCAGTGGGTCCCGTGCTTCCGTCACCATGGGTAGTAGCATGAATTGCATGGTTTCGACGGTGTAGCCGAATGCTTGCATCCTGGGTACTAATGTCTCGGGAGAAAAACCGTGGTTATCAGCAACGGTGGGTATATCTTCCAAGCTGATGGTTTGCTCTGCCAGCCATTGACCATAGGGGCGCCGGTTAGCGTAGTCGCTCTTGAGTTCTTCGTCAGGAATCATTCGGCCTTGTTCAAAGTCGATAAGAAACATTTTGCCCGGCTGGAGTCGACCCTTGAGTTTGACGTTCGCTGGGTCCACCGGCAGCACACCGACTTCCGATGCCATGATGACTTTGTCGTCATGGGTGACATAGTAACGGCTGGGTCGTAAGCCGTTGCGATCAAGTACCGCACCAATATAGTCGCCGTCAGTAAAGACGATAGATGCGGGGCCATCCCAAGGTTCGAGCAAGGCAGAGTGATACTCATAGAAGTCGCGTTTGTCTTGCGCCATATTTTTGTCAGACTGCCACGCTTCGGGAATCATCATCATGACGGCTTCGTGCAGCGAGCGGCCAGACATTAAAAGAAACTCCAAGACGTTGTCGAACGTACCTGAATCAGAATGTTGTGGTTCAACAATCGGGAATAGCTTATTGATTTCCGCTCCAAACAGCGGCGATTCGACCGAGCCTTCGCGGGCCGTCATCATATTTTTGTTGCCCATTAAGGTGTTGATTTCACCGTTGTGGCTCATGTAGCGGTTGGGCTGAGCGCGGCCCCAGGATGGGAACGTATTCGTGCTGAATCGCGAGTGCACCATCGCCAGATGCGTTTCGAAATGCGTATTTTCCAAATCTGGATAAAACGGAAATAGCTGGCCGGGTGTTAACATGCCCTTGTAGACGATGACCTTGCTGGACAGGCTGCAAGCATAGACCATATGGCCTTGTGTCAGATGGTCGGTGTGACGTTTTAATAGCTCCGAAAACCGCCGTCGAATGATATAGAGTTTACGTTCGAAGGCATCGCCTTCAACGCCATTGGCGGCGATAAACAACTGCTCGATAGTCGGTTGCGCAGCCTGTGAGGCGGGGCCTATATTCGCGCCTTCAGGATCAGTGGGCACTTGGCGCCAGACCAGGAATGTTTGGTCTTCCTCGGCAATAATGATTTCAATCTGTTCTTGGCAATAGAGTCGTTCCGCCGCATCCTGAGGCAGGAATATGTTACCCACGGCATAGTGTCCAGGTGCTGGCAATTCGACGCTCAGCTCGCCCGCCATTCGGCGAAAGAAACCATGGGGCAAGGCGGTAAGCACGCCAGCGCCATCGCCGGTGTTTTCTTCAAACCCGCAGCCGCCACGATGATCCATGCGCGCATTGATATGATGTGCGTCGAGCATGATCTGATGACTCGGCTGGCCCTTGATATTGGCGACAAAACCTACACCGCAAGAGTCTTTTTCCTGCGCAGGGTCATAGAGCCCATTTTGTTCAGGGTAACTGCCTGGCTGTACAATCATTTTCTTATTCATCTATACCTACTCTTTATACTAACCAGGGGTTGTCCCAGGGTCGGTAATCAGTCTGGACAGCCAGTTAGGCTGCACCGTACATCACAACAAGGCTCGAATGACTCAAGCTAAATACTAAAAAGGGATGCGCAGAGAGAAAGCGTAACTCTGCTCTTTGTTACGGCGATCAGCCAGTTATGGACGTGTCCACGCTTTGAGCGTGAGCTGTCAACTAGTGCCGGATCAAAGTGCCGGATAAAAAGTGCCGGATAAAGTGCCCGATCAGACCGGCCAGAAACAATACCATTAGAACGCCAAAAGTCAAGAGTGTAGAAGTTCGATTCCCCCCGTTTAAATTTTGCAACCTATTGAAATAAAAGGATATTGCAGTGCAAAAAATATCTTGGCAGTTCGCCTCAGGAGATCTGTTGTGGTATTTGCGTCCGTGGCAGTTGCGGCGAATCTGTAGCCAAACAGACAAAAACACAGGAAATCGTAGATTAAGGCGCCACATAGACGTTGATTTGGGTATAATTCCTGCCGTTTTTAGTCGCGACTCACCCCAGAGGAATCATCATGAAAGAGCCAGTACGTGTAGCGGTCACCGGTGCCGCAGGACAAATCAGTTATTCATTGCTATTTCGCATTGCTGCCGGCCAGATGCTCGGCAACGACCAGCCGATTATCCTGCAACTGCTAGAAATTCCACCGGCAATGGGTGCCTTGGGTGGTGTTGTCATGGAATTAGATGATTGTGCGTTTCCGCTGGTACAAGGTATCGTCGCGACTGATAACCCCGATATTGCCTTCAAGGATGCAGATTATGCATTGCTAGTAGGATCACGGCCTCGAGGCCCGGGTATGGAGCGCAAAGACCTGCTTGAAGCCAATGCGGCGATCTTCTCGGTGCAGGGTAAGTCATTAAATGACCATGCTAAGAAGTCTGTTAAAGTACTGGTTGTGGGCAATCCAGCCAACACCAATAGCCTCATCGCCCAGCGCAACGCGCCTGACTTAGATCCTCGGCAATTTACAGCAATGACTCGACTGGATCACAATCGGGCGCTGACTCAGATCGCTCAAAAGACCGGCAAGCATGTCACTGACGTCAAGGGGCTGACTATCTGGGGTAACCACTCCGCCACACAATATCCTGATCTGCATCATGCCAAAGTAGCGGGTCAGGATGCTCTGAGCCTTGTTGACCAGGCTTGGATCGAATCTGATTTTATCCCGACGGTACAGCAGCGCGGCGCGGCGATTATTAAGGCGCGTGGGCTATCCAGTGCGGCATCAGCTGCGAATGCGGCGATTGAGCATATGCGCGACTGGGCGCTGGGTACTCAGGGCGAAACCGTCAGCATGGGTGTTTATTCCGACGGCAGTTACGGTATCACCAAGGGTCTGATCTACTCCTTCCCCTGCACCTGCGAAAACGGCGACTGGGCCATCGTCCAGGGTTTGAGCGTGAATGGTTTCAGCCAGGAAAAGATGTCGGCAACGGAAACAGAGCTGGTGGAAGAACGTGATGCGGTTGCACACCTGCTTAAATAGCGGGTTGTAGTTGGAACACACTAGCCGATATCAGTCTTCACCGGCTGATATCGGCCATGGTTAACCGCGCATCAGCCTGACGAGGGTATTGCCGCCCATGGGCCTGGTATACGCTTAGGCGCGCGGTACCGCGAGCAACAGGACAGCGGGCGATGAGCCTGAGTTGACCAACCGCTGCGCGGGCGCCATCGCGCTCAACAGCATGCCGTCCTCATTGGTGAGGGGCTGTTCACCGACCCGAACCTCGCCTTCCACGCCGATTAAGATGCCGTAATCCTGCAGCAACAATGTATGGCTGCTTTTGACCTCCAGGCGAATACGGCGAACTTCAAACTGTGGAAATTGCACGATCTGATGGACCTCGCAACCGGGCTCACGGGCGATACTGATGGGCTCGAGCGCCATGTTCGAGGCAAGATTGGCGCGATTGATGGCGGTCTCAGTATCCCAGTGCGACTGGGTGAGTACTTTTTGCCCAAATGACAAAATAAACCGTTCATAGTGGGGTGACTGAAACTCGATAACCCGCACGCCATGCTGGAGTGAGTGGGGCGTTCTGGGTTGAACCTGAATAATACTGCCCACTTCGAGTTCTTTGAGGTCGGTAAATGCTTCCATTGCATGGCGGCGTTGCAGCTCTTGTTGGTTGAGATCGTCATCTAGCGATGCGCGCCATTGTTCTGCCAGTGTTGGCGCGATAATGGCGTCAAGAGCATAGCCGTTAGCGGCCTTGATCTTGTCGAGCTCAAGGTCGATGGCTTCACGTATCGACCGATAATGATTAACTGCTGTCAGATAGGCTTGCTTAAACGCCGCTGGAGATTCAAATTCCTTGAGCTTGTCTGGGTTAAATCCATACCTGATCTGACCCTTGCCATCGGGCCAGGCCACGTTATCTACGTGAGTGACGACGTAAACTTCGATTTTTTGTTCATGTAGTTCAAGGTACAAGTCGCCGTACACAGTCTGTTGCAGCGGGGCCAAGATCTTCAGCAGAATAGGATCTTGCGCCGTCGTTGTGCCGAGCAGGTGTTTGGGGCTCAGGGCAATGAGCCAGGGTAGCGGCGTGTTCTGGATGCTGCAAATTCCCCGTGATTCAATCCCGGTGTACCAAATTTCAGCGCCCCAAGGCTTGGGCACCGTTACCTGATCCAGGCGTAGTGGCGCCGTCAGATTAATCCAATCTTTAGGCATTGCGCGTGGATCAGCGGCGATTCGACAGTACAGCTCACCGGCGCTGAGGTGACACTCGCAGTATAATTGTACGGTCGATGGTTCCGCCTCATAGTAGCGCAGGAACTCAAAATTAAAGCTGACCTGGGTATCAACAGCACTCAGCAATAGTTCCTCTATGATCCGGGCTGGCGCAGCCACGGTGCCTAACGACTTATCCATGTTCTGACTCGAATGTTCTGGGCTGGTTCGCAGGCTTGGCTCTATAGCTGGCTAGCGAAATGCTGTATGGGTTGATTAAACGTCATATTAAATGAATTTAAGGGACTATCCATCGTTTCCGGTAGGGGGCCGAGGATTGCCCACTTTCCAAGTCCGATAACGGCTAGATCGTAATCGGCGTCGGGACTAAGATAGAGTGAACTCTCAGTATGTTGCCCGTATGAATAATCAGGCATACGAACTCGCACGCCAGGCCAGGGATCCCAGATTTGACGGGCGATTTTATATCGGCGTCAAAACTACCGGTATTTATTGTCGGCCGGTCTGTCGAGTACGCCTGCCTAAGCCGGAAAATGTGACTTTTTTCTCCTCCGCAGCAGCTGCAGGAATGGCTGGATTCAGACCCTGCTTGCGCTGCCGGCCGGAGTCGGCACCAGGCACCCCGGCTTGGTCGGGTACCAGCACAACGGTGACTCGTGGCTTGAAATTGATTGCTGCCGGCGAGTTGGACCGGGCCGGGGTTGTAGCCTTGAGTGATCGATTAGGTGTCACATCGAGGCACTTGCGACGTTTGTTTGTTGCGCATTTGGGCGTCACGCCGGTAGCCATTGCCCAGACTCGACGCCTGCAAACTGCCGCAACGTTATTGGCTCAAACCGCCTTGTCTGTGACTCAGGTTGCTCATATGGCGGGATATGGGAGTGTCAGGCGCCTTAATGCCCATGTGCAAAAGGTCTATGGTCGTACGCCGTCCAGCTTGAGGCGTGGCGCAGAGAAGTCGCCGACGCGGGGTTTTACCCTGCGGTTAGGTTATCGTCCACCCTTTGACTTTGCGGGCGTATTGAATTTTCTCTCGGTACGGGGAATTCCCGGTGTTGAGTGGGTTAACCCATCGAGTTATGGGCGATCGATTCTGGTGGATAGCCAACCTGGTAGTTTTACGGTGTCCAACGATGCTGAAAATCACGTCTTGGTGTGCCACATTGAGCTGGCAGATCCTGCGGGCTTGATGCGAGTTCGAGGGCGGATCAAGGCGCTGTTTGATCTGGATGCCGATCCGTTGGAAATTAATCAGTGTTTGACGAAAGACCCGCTATTGGCGGCATTCGTCGTGGAAAATCTGGGCCAAAGAGTGCCAGGGGCCTGGGACCCTTTCGAGATAGCCGTGCGTGCTATTGTCGGTCAGCAGATATCCGTCAAGGGCGCGACGACGGTTATGGGTCGAATTGCGCGGCAATACGGCAGGCTCGTGAATCAAACCCAGTTTTTCCCATCGCCGGCAGAGCTAGCAATTCTTGACCCAATAGATTTGCCGATGCCGCGGGGTAGGGCAGCTGCCATTCAGATGTTAGCGGCGAAAGTGGCCAGCGGCGAGATTGATTTTGACCACTTCAGTGATTCACAAAGCTTGATTGATGCCTTGATCAGCATTAAGGGCATCGGCGGCTGGACGGCGCGCTATGTCGCGATGCGTGCAATCAACGACCCTGATGCCTTTCTCCACGACGACCTGGTTCTGGCGCGAATTGCGCAACAACGATTGAGTCTGGCAGACAGTCAGGCATTACTGGAACGCTCGAGAAACTGGCAGCCCTGGCGAGCCTATGCGGGTATGCACCTATGGCGCCAGGCGTCTAAAACTCAATAAGCGGCCCATAGAGGAGAGCGCCATGCAATTTCGCTATTTGGACACGCCCATAGGTCGTCTGCTGCTGGCAGGCGATGAATTGGGACTCCACTTGATTGGCTTGCCACAGGGAAAGGCAATATCACTGCCCGCTGATTGGCGGCACGACGATGCAGCTTGTGGGGTTGCCGCAACCCAGCTGGATGAATATTTCGCCGGTCAACGGCGGGTCTTTGATCTCGAGCTGCGTCCCACGGGGACTGAATTTCAACTGGCCGTGCTGGGTGCGCTACAGAACATCCCCTACGGTCAGACCTGTACCTACAGTGACATCGCGAAGGTTATCCACCGGCCGCGAGCGGTCAGGGCGGTGGGGGCGGCAAACGGACGAAATCCGCTCCCCATTGTGATTCCCTGCCATCGCGTGATCGGTGCTGATGGCAGCTTGACGGGATTTGGTGGTGGTTTGCCAGCGAAACAGTGGTTGTTGGCCCATGAGTTAGGTTCAGACTTGTTCGGCTGACGCCGCCCATGAGTTAGGGCTTGGGCCTCGTGATCTGCTGTAACACTGAAAAATAGTCTGGGAAAGTTTTTGCCACGCAACCCGGGTCATTGATCGTGATCGGGCTATCCCCGAGGGCGGCCAGGGAAAAGCACATGGCCATGCGATGATCGCCATAGGTGTCTATGGTCGCTGGCAGAATAGTCTTTGGCGGAGTGATAACGATATAGTCATCGCCGGTCTCAATCTCTGCGCCTAGCTTCACCAGTTCAGTGGCCATGGCGGTCATGCGATCTGTCTCCTTGACCCGCCAGTTATAGATGTTTCTGATTCTGCTGGTGCCATCGGCAAACAGCGCCAGCATAGCGACGGTCATGGCGGCGTCGGGGATATGGTTGAGATCCAGATCGATAGCCTGCAGCGGTCCGCCTCGAGTGACCTCAATCCAGGACTCATGGCGAGTTACTGTTGCGCCCATCTGTTCGATGACGTCGAGAAAGGCGATGTCGCCCTGGACTGAATCGCGCCCCAGCCCGTTCACACGAACTGTGCCGCCTTTGATGGCTGCGGCGGCAAAAAAATATGAGGCCGAGGATGCATCGCCCTCGATCAGGTAGTTATCGGGTGAGACATACTGCTGCCTGCCTTTGATATAGAATACTTGGTAGTTCTCGTGAGTCGCGGTGACGCCATATTGCGCCATGATGCCGAGAGTGATATCCAAGTAAGGCTTGGAAACCTGCTCGCCGATGACCTCAATGACGCTGTCCTTGACGGCCAGCGGCAAACTCATCAACAGGGCTGTCAGGTACTGGCTGGAAATATCGCCTCTGATACTGACATGGCCGCCACTAATTCGGCCGCCGATCAGTTGAATCGGTGGGCAGCCGGGTTTGCCAAGGTATTGGATATCGGCTCCCAATTGACGCAAGGCATCGACCAAGTGATCAATGGGGCGTTCGCGCATGTAGTCGTCGCCATCGATGATAAACGTACCATCACACAAACTCAGCATGCTCGTTAGTGGGCGTATGGCGGTGCCAGCATTTCCCAACGAAAACTTCGTCTCGTTTGGTGGCGTGAATAATTCCCCCAGGCCGGTGACCGTGCAATCTGTGCCCTCTCCATTGATGTCAACGGCGATGTCAACGGCTACGTGCATTTGGCGCAGGGCCTCTAGCATTCGACCGGTATCGTCGCTGTGCAACAGGTTGTGTAGTCTGGTCTGACCCGTCGCCAGCGCAGAAAGCAGCAGTGCGCGATTTGACAGACTCTTTGAGCCAGGCAGGCTGATCTCGCCAGCGACGTGATCTATGGGTTTCAGTAGCAGTTGATCCATTAATAGATTCCTGGCATTGAGGTGACAGGGGTTAGCGTGCCAAGAAATTCGGCGACGCTATCGGCAACGGTGCGCAGTGGCGGCTTGCCCGGGTGCTCGAGTAAAACCTTGCCCGTGAGATTGTCGATACTGAGAAATAGTTCGGAATCAGCTTCGGTGGTGGCAAAAAACACGGTGAAGGTTTCACGTCTGCGTTTTTTAACCAGACTATGACCGATCAAATTTTCGATCAGGCGATCGAAGTCTTCTGGGTTCCATAGTTGGATCAGGCTCACATGCCCCTCTTGAGTCTGGGCTTCCAGGCTGCCGCTCCAGTATTGACTGAAGTAAGCGCAGATATCCGGATGAATGGGTTGGTCGAGTGCATTGGCAAGGCCGTCAAAGCTCACCGGTGGTGTTTGGGGTGCCGGGCGCCAACCAATCTGCGGGCCCTGTGCCTCGCGACGGCGATCAAGTTCGCAAGGCGAGCGCCAGTCGGGGTCAAATGGCAACCAAAAATGACCTTCTGGCGCGAGGGCCAGAGCGCGATTAACAAGGGCTTGTAGAGCGCGGCTTACGGTATCCATGGGTGATATCTACACGATGTGGCGTTTGCGCCCTGTCGCTATCGAGGGGCGGTGAATGAAGCTGCCATTCGACATTGAGTCAGGGCAATTCCAGGGGCTAAAGAGTCGGCAGTATACAATAACCATCGAGGCTTGGCTTGAATTGCCGTGGAATTCTCGTGGCCAGATTTGCGCCGTCGACCTCGGTGGTGCAGGAACTTGGCTGCTCTGGCACGTTCATCGGGCGTCAGTTGTTTGAAAATGGTTAACATGCCGCCGTGCATCAAAGTTTGATAGGTGGTGGCATGTTGGCTCGAGATCGTTCAGTGCCGCGGCAAGGGCGACTTCGTCCAGCGGTTCGGTCAATAGCGCCTGGTGAAATGCGCGCTGAGCCAGGCGCAATCGATTAATCGTCGATGTCCGCTTCTGTTGCGTGGCGATCACCACGACGACGCCGACCTTCTTTTGCCACCAGGTCGGCGTAATTCGTCGGCAGACAGCTGACCATCTTGGTTGATATCCATGCGGTTAAAAGCCGCCTGCCTGGCTTCATCCGGCGTTATTTTACCGTCCTTATCGATATCCAGAGCCCTGAATTTGGCCTCCATGCCGGCCTTGTATTTTGCCATTCGCGCTTGGTGTTCAGCCATTTTTGCGGTCTGGCGAGCCTGCATTTCCGCCATGGAAATCCCGCCGTCTTGATTGGTGTCGGCTTTGGTCATCCGTTTTTGGCCTTGCGGCTGAAACTCGTCAAGGGTGATGACGCCATCCTTGTTCGCGTCCATTTTATTCAGCATGTGTTGTTGAAGTTTATCGCTTGCGGCAAGTGCGGGCAGGGTTAAGGTCGCCAGTGCCAGACCCAAAATAACACGAGAGATCGATAACATTATATGACTCCAGTACGGAAAAGGTTTTATCCTAGATTATACGTCCCGCGGGGTTCGATCTGTCGGTCCCGGTTGAAAAAATTCGGCTTAGAAAGGTTTGACCACGACCAGGATCAAAATCGGGATGACGATCAAGAGCGCGAGTTCGTTATAGATACGAAAAAACAAAGAGGTTCTGATGGTTTGACCCAGGGCCATCTGCTTGATGTAGCGAAAAGACTGGCCGTGATAAGCCAATAACAAAACAACAAAACCTAGTTTGGCCATCAGCCAGTTACCCGAAAAACCAAAGCTTAACCACAGCCAGATTCCCAGTCCGAGGGCGAGTAACGCCATGACACTGGAAAAACGAAACAGCTTTTGACCCATAATGATCAGTCGCTGTACATCCTCTTTGGCCTGCTTGCCTTCAACGTAGTGGACGAGGATGCGCGGCAGATAAAACAGCCCGGCCATCCAGGCCATAACAAAGAGGATATGGAACGTCTTTACCCACAACATGACTGTCTACTCCAGTTCAATGATCTCTGTCGAGATGAAAATGTTTATACGATGCCGAGTGCGCCGCCATCAACCCGGATATTTTGACCGTTGACGAAGCTGGCATTCTGGCTGCAGAGAAACACCACGATATCAGCTACTTCCTGACGAGTCGCGATGCGCCCGACAGGATTGGGTGCAAAGTTTTTGACGATCATTGCCTCTGCGGCGTCAAAAGTATCGCCCCAGCCTGCCTTGCGGGCCCGCGCCAAGTATGCCTGTTCAACTTCGACGGTGCGAATCAAGCCTGGCGAAACCAGATTAACAGTAATGCCGGTGGCGCTCAGTTCTTGAGTCAGGCCGACGGTCAAGTTAGCCAGTGCACCTTTGGCGGCATAGTACTGAGGCGACGTTTTATTCGGCCGAGTTGACCCAACAGTGCCGAGGTTCACGACCCGTCCCCAGCCTGCCTTGATCATACCAGGAGTGAACCCTTGAACCATGCGGACAATTGACAGAGTGTTTTTTTGGTACGCGGTAAGCCAGTCGTCGCTGGTGGCTGTTTGCCAACGACCAGGATCTGCTATGCCGTAATTATTGACTAGAATATCGACCCCATAGTTCAGTTCGTTGACTGCTCGAATGACCTGCTCGGACCCCTGTTCAGTACTGATATCGCCCCAGACGGCGCTGGCGTTCTCGACTTGCTCGGCGATAGCGGCGGAATCACCCTCTGTTTGACTGTGAAAAATCACTCTGGCGCCCTCAGCCGCCAGCTGTTCAGCGATCATCAACCCTGTGCCGCGATTACTGCCAGTCACCAGCGCGACTTTATTGTTGATGCCTAGATCCATGATTTTCTGCCTGTCTGAACGATAAATGATTCCAGTTTGACTAAGGATTCCCTATAGTCGTGGCCTCTGATCATGCGCCAATCCTATGCTCGATATCAACAGTTTGGTTTTTCTGCTTCTCGTTGCCTTGGGTGCTATGGTCCAGACCATCACCGGTTTCGCGATGGGACTGATTGTAATGGGTGGTGTGACTGCCCTGGGCTTGGCGCCATTGGCTGAGACGGCGGCGGTGGTCAGCGTGATATCTTTGGTCAATACGCTGGTTGCGCTGCGGCGTTGTCATAAACTGATCAATTTTGCCTATGTCAGGCTTATCGCGGCGACTCTGTTGCCGGCGCTGATCGCCGGGGTGCTGATCCTTGATTACTTTGTCGCCGACTACTACGACAATTTGCGGATGCTATTGGGTGGTGTGATCGTCAGTGCGGGTATTTTGTTGATGCTCACACCCGCGCCCTATCAGGCGCCCTCTGGTCCTGGGGTGAAAATGTTCGCGGGTCTGACCGCAGGTCTTATGGGCGGTATGTACGGCGCAGGCGGCGCGCCGTTGGCCTACCTCATGTATCGTCAGCCGCTGGCGGTCAACGTGGTGCGTGCCTCGTTATTGTTTCTGTTTAGCTTGTCAACTTCGGGTCGAATGTTAGTGGTGGGTTTCAGCGGCCAAATTAACAACAATATTGTGCTGCTATCATTACTGGCGATTCCGTTGGTGATTTTGGTCACCATACTCACTGCGCGCATCAATCATCTGTTGCCGGATGCTTTGGTGCGTCGGTTGGTCTTCGTTCTGTTGATCCTGCTGGGTTTATTTTTATTGTCTGGGTTAGGGTTAGACTGAGCCTAAGGTTTTTTCAACCCACAGGGTGTCCCAATACTGACCAAATTTGCGGCCCACCTCGTTCAGCCGAGCGACCTCGGAAAAATCGAAAGACTTGTGTAGGGCCAGGCTCTGGAGATTGGGCAAGGTGATGATGCCATAACACCGATGCAGGTCGTGCTGGTTGAGGTTTCGAAACAATTCTCCATACAACATCTTGCCATAACCTTGACCGCTGGCTTGGGGATCAAGATAGATACTGCATTCCACTGAGGTGTCGTAGGCTGCTTTAGGTCTGAACGCAGCGCTGCTGGCATAGCCGACAACCTGTTGATTGACCTCTAATACGAGGCACTGGTGAGTTGACGCTGGGTCGAATTGATCAAACCAAGGGCGTCTAGTCGCCACAGTAAATGGCTCCAAATCAAAGGTGATGGCAGTGTTCAACACGTAATGGTTGTAGATCCGCGTGAGCGAAGCTAGGTCGGCCTCATTTGCATGGCGAACAGCGTTTGCGGTGGAACTTTTTATCATATGCATGACGAAATAATAAACCATTCGCGGGAAACCAAGTACTATATCGCAACATCTCAATACAATGAATTAGCGACGTTATGCCCGATTTTGAAGATATCCGACCCTACCATGATGATGAGGTCGAGCAGGTACTGAAAAGCCTGCTGAAGGATCAGGACTTTTTGAGCTTTCTGGCAAAATTCAGGTTGAGGTTTGCGTATGGGCTTTTGCCTGGATTGACTCGGCAGCTCGTTAGGCTAACGCTGACCTGGCAGCTGCGCAAAATTCATAACATTAGAGATTTTCAGTTGGCTGTGGCTCTCACGGCAAAAAAATTGGTCAAAGAGACCATGACCAGCTTTCACAGCGAAGGCCTGGAGCACCTCGATCCGAATCAGGCTTATTTGTATGTGGGCAATCACCGAGATATCGCTGGTGATTCCATGTTGCTGGACTACGCGTTGTATCTGGTGGGCCGCGATACTGTGAGAATTGCAGTAGGCGATAATTTGGTTCAGCGAAAATTTGCGACGGATTTAATGAAGCTCAACAAAAGTTTCTTTATCCGCCGATCTGAAATCGGTGCCAAGAAAGTCTATGCCGCGCTACTGCAATCTTCTCAATACCTGCATGAATCAATTAATAGCCATAATTCAGTCTGGATCGCACAGAGTGAAGGGCGGGCGAAGAACGGCGTTGATCTGACTGATCCGGCAGTGGTCAAAATGCTGGTGCTGGCGGAGCGCAAGAGAGGGCTAACTGACGTTATTCGTGACTTGAACATAGTGCCAGTTGCTATCGCCTATGAGTTCGACCCGTGCGATGTGCTGAAGGCTCAAGAACTCCACAGCATTGCGACTCAGGGGAGTTACAAGAAGGTGCCTGGAGAAGACCTGCTGAATTTGGTGAAGGGGCTGGGTGACTTCAAGGGTAGGGTGACCTTGCGGTTTGGCCATGCCCTGACCGGCCAGTTCGAAATACCGGAACAGGTCGCTGCGGAAATTGACAGGCAAATACTTGATGGTTTACAGCTCTATCCGATTAACTACTGGGCGTTGGAGCAACTGGCGCTAACGAGCGACGAGGGCTCAGTAGATAGTGGACTCGACGAGTATAAAACTGTCTGGCGTCAGGTGGCGCATCTTGCTAACTTCAAAGATGCTGCGACGTTGGTGAGCCGATTTGAGCAGTGTCCGGTGGAGTGCCGACGAGAGTGGCTGCAAATGTATGCCAACCCTGTGGTCAATAAGGTTCGGCACGGCGCCGCCAATATAGCGCCTGCCTGAGTCTGTTGTCGCTGCCCGGTGGCCACGTCTGGCGTTAATCAAACAGTTGCAGCGTGGGTTCAGAGAGTTTTGACCATTGTTCCCGCAGCTCTAGAATATGTTCGGACCAGTAGCGTTCGGTATTGAAGAACGTAAACGCCATGGGAAATGCCGGGTCGTCCCAACGTCGCGCTATCCAGGCTGCATGATACATCATGCGTAAGGTTCTGAGGGGTTCGATCAGACGCAACTGTGCTGGGTTAAAATGACAGAAGTCGCGGTATCCCCGGATGATGCGCATCACCTGCTGTTGCTGGTCTTCACGCTCGCCAGACAACATCATCCACAGATCCTGTATCGCCGGACCATTCCTGGCATCGTCAAAATCGACAAAGTGCGGCATTTCGTCTCGCCACAATACATTGCCCATATGACAGTCGCCGTGGAGTCGAATCGACATGTAGGGCGTTGATTCGAAAATGTCATCTAGTTCCTTCAGTAGGAACTCGGTGACTGAGTCATAAGCAGGGCGTAATTCGGCGGGAATAAAATCGTTTTCAATGAGGAATGAGCGGGAAGCATGACCATAATCTTGCACCGAAATGTTGGGTCTTAGCTCGAACGTCTGCTCGCCACCAATCGCGTGAATGCGCGCAACATGACGGCCCAGAATCTCCAGATTATCGAGGCTATCTAATGCGGGCGCGCGCCCACCGCGACGGGGATATAGTGCAAACCTGAAGTTCGCGAATTCAGCCAGAGTGGACTCATTAGCTATCACCAAGGGCGCGACTGCTGAGACTTCATTGTCGAAGAGTTCCTGGGTGAATGTGTGTTCCTCCAGTATCTGCTTGTCGGTCCAGCGGTCGGGACGATAGAATTTGCCGATCACCGGCTCGCCATCCTCAATACCAATCTGGTAGACCCGATTTTCGTAGCTGTTGAGCTGCAAAATGCGGGCATCACAGCGATAGCCGACGCTTTCGACCGCATCCATGACGACGTCGGGCGTCAAGTTTGTAAATGGGTGTGAGCTTATGCTCATGAGAGTAAGGATACCTGTTGAGTCGGATCGGTGAGTAAGGCAACAGTTTTGATTTGTATAAAGACCGCTTTGCCAGGACTGAGTTCAAGTTGAGCCAAAGATTTTCGAGTAATTCGACTCAGAATATAGTGATCTTCTATTTTAATTTTCACCAGTAGGCTGGGCTTTGCAGAGGCGGTTTCAATGTCACTAACGACCCCCGTGAGAACGTTGAGTATACTGGTCTGTAAGGGTGCCTGCAGGGTCAAACTGACGTCCCGAGCGGGGATGCGCAATCTGACTTTTGTGCCTGGCGGCTGACTGCACAGACTAACATAGATTGACTGGCTGCCGAGTGTTAAGCGACTGAGTCCGTAATCAGGGTCATGGGTATCGACGACACCTTCTATCACCGCGGCCACAGCATCGCCCTCGTGACTATTGAGGGTCAGAGAGGACGCCAGATCAAAAATCCGCCCGCTGGCGATGACTCGACCTTGGTCCAGCATATAGACTTCGTCCGCCAAATAAGTGATTTCATCCAGTGCATGACTGACATAAACAATGGGAATGTCGAGCACCCGTCGCAGACCATCGATATAAGGCAAAATCTGCAGTCGGGCAGCGTAGTCAATGGCCCCCAGCGGCTCGTCCATCAATAGGCAGCGGGCACCGCTGAGTAAAACTCTGGCAATGGCGACCCGTTGTGCCTCGCCACCAGACAAACTGGTTGGGCGCGCATCCAGTAGGTGATTAATGCCAAGCCAACCACTGACCTGTTGTAGGGTTAAATCGTGGTTGCCTCGGCGTCTTTTGATCGCGTATTCGAGGTTGCGTCGAACCGAGAGATGTGGAAATAATTGTGGCTGCTGAAATACATAACCAATATCACGGAGGTGCGGCGAAATGAATTGCTTTTCATCGTGCCAAATTTTGGCATCACTGCTGATCAAAATCTGGTCGCTGGGTTTGGTGTGCTCTAGCCCAGCCAGCAGGCGCAGTACAGTGCTCTTTCCAGAGCCAGAGGGACCGTATAACGCGGTAACGCCCGTTGGTTTGACAGTCAGATCTACTGCCAGCGTAAAACCAGAGGCACGGGTCAAATGGATTTGGGCAGTTATTTGCATGCTTAGCTCTGACTCGTGAAGCGCATTTGCCAACGTCGGTTTAGCGTATAGACCAGGGTCAACAGGGTAAATGAAAACGCCAGCAAACCCAGTGCCAGGACATGGGCCTGGCGATACTCCATTGATTCAACGTGATCAAACAGGGCGATGGACAGTACGCGGGTCTCGCCTGGAATATTGCCGCCAATCATCAGGATAATGCCGAATTCACCGATAGTGTGGGCAAACGCAAGACAGATGGCGGTAATAAAGCCCCGGCTGGAAAGGGGTGCGACAACCGACAAAAAACGATCCAGTGGGGTTGCGCCGAGTGTGGCTGCAGCATCTAGCAATGATTGCTCAATATTTTCGAACGCCACCTGCAGAGGCTGAACATAAAAAGGCAGAGAGTAGATTATCGAGCCAATCACGAGAGCGCTGAAGGTAAAGGCCAGGCCCTTACCGGTGGCCAGTAGCCACCATTGACCGATGATACCGTCTGGTGCAAACGCGAGGAGCAAGTAAAACCCCAACACTGTTGGCGGCAGAACAATGGGCAAGGCGATGATGGGCTCAATGATAATTTTAGCTACGCCACGAGACCGGGCCAGCCACCAAGCAACGGGTGTTCCCAGAAAAATTAGTAGCACAGTAGAAGTGAGTGCTAGCTGCAGCGTGATTAATATCGCGGTTATATCAGGTTGCGACAGCAAGTTAAGGTCCCACTGAGGTAAGATAGCCCGCATCAGTGATACTGCGACGCGCCAACTCGGACTGCAGAAACCTGGCAAAGTGTTCTGCGCCGGGATGATGATTTTTCAAGACAATTGCTTGCTGTTCAATCATAGGATATTCGCTCATGGGTACCAGCCACCAACTCGTGGGTGGGCTGCGATCCTTCACTTGGGCCAGAGAGATGAATCCAGCCGCCACGTTGCCGCTGTCAACAAATTGAAAGGTCTGATTGACGTTGTTACCGTAAATTAACGCCTTGTGTTCGGGTTTAAACTTATCGATCAAAGCCATCGCTGCCTGGCCATAAGGCGCGAGTTTTGGGTTGGCGACGGCGATGGCCGCATCGAACGCCAGGAACATGGATTGGCTAACAGTCTCTTTGTGCTTCGGCATCCAGAAGACAAGCTGGCCGATAGCGTAGGTAAAGCGTGAGCCTGGCTCTGCAAAGTTGGCCTGTTCGAGTAACCGTGGATGCAGACTGTCGGCGGCAAGGAATATGTCGAATGGCGCACCATTACGGATTTGTGAGTAAAGCATCCCGGTAGACCCGGCAATGATATCGATTTCCTGGTCAACGTAAGTCTCTGTCAGAGTGATCAGCGTCGATTTGAAATTCGCGGCCACGGCTACCCGCAATGGGGTTGCTTCGCTCGTGGCGCTGAACAAGGCCGCGATGCACGCGAACAGCAATACGCCGATGGGCACGCGAACAAAATAGTTTCTCAAAGAGTTCAAGGGATCGTTCATCGCGGCCCCGGCCACTGTCAAACCTTGCCCTGGAGACGTTCCACGTAATCGTTAATCAACCAGCCGGAAATGGATACCATTGCCGGTTTGCTGGGCAGGTTCGTGTGGTGGAACCACTGAGCATCGGCGATTTCACTCTCCTGCAAGACGAACTCGCCACTGTCATACTCAGCATGGAAACCGAGCATTAATGAATTGGGGAAAGGCCAAGATTGACTGTTGAAGTATTTGAGGTTCTTGATGCGGATACCAACCTCCTCGAAGACCTCGCGATGAACCGCCTCCTCGATGGACTCGCCAGGTTCGATAAAGCCTGCCAGCGTCGAGTAAAAATCGCCACGAGCATTGGCATTACGAGCGAGTAACAGCTCTTCGCCGCGAGTCACCAGAACAATGATCGAGGGGGACAATCTTGGGTAGAACATTTGTTTACAAGGCGCGCATTGACGCGAACGATCGAAATCAGTTGAGTGCGTGGGCTGGCCGCACTGCCCGCAAAATTGATGATTATTATGCCATTCAACAATCTGCCGGGCGCGTCCCAGCAGATAAAATGCCGTCTGTTCAGTCCGGCCCAGAAAGGACCAGAGTGTGCGGAAGCTGTAGCCTTCGGGTTCGTCCGACCCGGGCTCGACCTCGGTGGCAAACACAGGTATGCCGCCCACCTCGCCAAGACAATGTTCTGCGACCGCGGTAAGACCTAGCCATCGCCATTCATCTTGATCCAACGGACGCCAAGGTTCGCCATTGTCGATGGACAATAGTTCGTCGTCGGAGATCACGATGTGAAAGCTGCGCTCAGAGTTAGCCGAAGGCTGATGGCCTGAGATAAAGTCCTGGCGAAGGTTGAAGTCTGCCCATTCCATAATGTATTGACCCGGTCTGCGTTAAGCACTTGAAAACGTTAAGTTTAGCACAGGCCAGGAAAGACCTTGAGGGTTTTTAAAAGTATCTGGATTTGGGCGTTCTGGCCAGGGTAATGATCTCTACCGAGCCAGCGCCGGCATTTAAGGCTGACCTGGTGAGTTCTGATACCGTGGCACCGGTGGTCAGCACATCGTCAACCAGGGCTAAGCGTTCGCCCTGTAGCTTACGGGTCAGCTGGAATGCCTGTTTGATATTTCGCCGGCGCGCTGCGGCCGACAAGCCTTTCTGGGGTGGGGACTCAGTGATTCGCTGACAAAGCTGGTCGTCAATGGCAATGCCGGTCAGTGCATTAATGGCATCGGCAATTTCATGGGCTTGGTTGAAACCTCGAAATTTCAGACGCGTGGGGTGCAGCGGGATGGGGATTAGCAGGTCGGGCAAGGGGCGGCTGCCAGGCTCGGCTTTGATAGAGGTTTTTAGGCGGGTCGCTAAACGCGGTTTGATAGGTTCTCGTGTGATGGGTGTGTTTAGCCGCCACACATCGTCCTGATGGTAGTAACGCCTGGCTAAAACCATGGCCAGAACTCTGCCCACCAGCAACTGATGTTGATTCTTGAATTCAGCGATGAGCTGATTGATCGGTTGAGTGTAGGCGAAGGCGCTAAAACTTCGCACGTAGGGCGGCGGTTTGATGAGGCATTGACCGCACACCCTGCTGTCGTCAGAAAGTCCTGCGGCGGCCCGTTGAGGAATTTGTTGGCCGCAACGTCGACAGGGAAAAGGAATCATCGGCAAGTCTGTTTCGCAGTGGATACACAAATCCAGGGCTCTCGCTGTGCTGGCCTGGCAAAGAATACACCGACCTGGGAACAGCCCGAAGGTAACGCGCATTAAGCGTGAGAGCATGGTCTTGTTACACAGCGAAAGAGGTGTCAAGTTAGAGAAACAGTCATGCCCTTGGTAGACGCTATGTCTGGGGTAGCTGTAGGTCGTTGACGCAGGTTGGTCTTAAATTTGTGCGACATGCAGAGTTGGTTACGGTGCTGCTGCCGGACAGGCATGAGCCGTGTGGCTTGGGTCGCAGACGCTGATGTTACGCAGATAAGTAGACCATTCGGCAATTTCTGCTGAGGTCATGCTGGGCTCGCTCGTCTCAAACGGCGGGATGCGTTTAATTAGATGAATAATATAAAGGTAATCGTTACCTTGAATCACCTTCAGCATGCTGATCTCACCCTGATTGGTATCGCTATTATTGCTGCACATTAGCAGGCGTGTAGAGGTTCGGTAGTTGTTTTCCAAACCCGAGAACAGATTGAAATCTTGGACAGAGCTGCAGGTTTCTCGAACCTTAGCCACCTCTGAGATCAGTGCCTCAATGGGATCAAGGTCAGTCAGAGTTTGGTGAGACTCGAGGGAAATTTTGGTCTGCCAATCAGCCTCAGCGACACCCGGTGGCAGGTAGTCCACAATACGTGTGCTCTGGGTATTGAGTTGGTAAATAATCTGCCAGCCACTGGGTGGCCTTGCCAGCAGTTTTTCCTGTTGATTGCTGATGGGCTCGGTGGGTGGTAACGGCGGTTGCTGAGCGCAACCCAGTGCTAACAGCAACAGCACGGTTGTGACGACTTTTGGAATCGTGTGGCTCATAAAGTAAAGCGCTCCGGGATCTGCAGAATTGGTTGGTCGCAGCGGGAACATCAACTCAAGTTCAGTAGTATCGCTTTCAGCGCGAGGATCATCTGGGATTTTTGGGTGTGAAAAATATCTGCGACACAGTTTGGCTCGCAGTGTCGTCATGCCAACTGATGCTAAAACCGGTGCTCAAAAAGCCGGTCAAGACTCGGGGGCCGTCAGCGTCAGCTCGTATTCCAGAATTTTTTCGTCTCTCAGTGTGGTGACTTTGACTGTGTCGCCCGGGGCAAATTTTTCCAGAGCGGTCAGTAGAGAGTCCTCGTTAGTCATAGGCTCATTATCGATAGCGACGATAACATCTCCTAAGTGTATCTGACCTCGGTTGTCTTCTCTCACGCCAACCATTCCGGCGCGGTCCGCCGCCAGTCCGGGTTTTACCGACAGAATGGCGATCCCTTTGACACCAAGGCGCTTGGCCCAATTGTCGGTCAGAGTTTCGATGCCGAGTACGGGCCGGTAGAGTTTGCCGTAGGTCAGAAGCTGTGGAATCAGCTTCTTGACGGTGTTGACGGGTATGGCAAAACCGATGCCGGCACTGGCACCGCTGGGGCTGTAGATTGCGGTGTTAACGCCCACAAGTTGGCCTGAGGAATTCAGTAATGGACCGCCAGAGTTGCCGGGGTTAATCGCCGCATCAGTCTGTATAACGTCTTTGATCGTGCGGTTGTTAGCTGCCTTGATCTCCCGGCCGAGGGCACTCACTACACCCACTGTCAGGGTCGTATCCAGCGCAAAGGGATTACCAATCGCCAGCACCTTGCGACCCACGGAGAGATCGTTCGAGTCACCCAATGGTATGGGTTTGAGTACTTCGTCCGGAGCAGTGATTCGGAGCAAGGCGATGTCTTTTTCGGGCGCCATACCGACGACCTCGGCATCATAGGATTTGCCTGACTGCAGAGTGATAATAATGCGATTGGCACCAAGAATGACATGAAAGTTGGTCACAATCAGGCCGTCTTTATCCCAGACTACGCCAGTGCCTGAGCCCCGCGGCGTTTCCATGACATTCATGGACAGTAGCTGTCTACGAATCAAGGTGTTGGTGACGAACACGACCGAGGGACTGACATCGCGAAAAACGGCGATGTTGTTACTTTCATCATCTGTTAGAAATACGTTTGCTGGCTGGCCGGCGGCGGCAGGATGGCCATACTCCATGGCTGGCTCGTTATTCGTCGCCAGCAGTGCAAACCCTGTGATCAATGCCAGGGCGGTGATGCCTGCGAAAAAAGTGAGTTTCATCGTCATGACTTTATCTGCGTCAATGCTCCAGCTAAATCCGAAAAGTATTACCTATGAATGCTAACTGCTCAAAAAGTTCTCGACTAACGGGTCTTTGAGCTGATCTTACGGACCGTCTGAGTTGCTGACAGGTATTGATTTAAGTCCGCGATGTCGTCGGGTGACAGGGTGCCGACGGTTTGCTTCAAGCGTAACGTGTCTCTGATATAGGCGTAGCGAGCGCTCGCATATTGGAATTGGGCTTGGAACAAGCGCTGTTGTGCCAACAGCACGTCGACGATATTCCGAGTGCCCACTTCGTAACCGGTTTGCGTGGCATCCAGTGCACTCTGGCTCGATTCTATACCGCGTAGACGTGCATTGACCCTGGCGACATCGGTGTTGAGCGCGCTATATAACGTACGCGTGTTTTCCACGACAGTCCGTTGGGTTAAATCAAAATTGCGTTGAGCCTGTTCCAGTAAATAGCCCGCTTGCTTGGCCTGTGAACGGGTCGCACCACCGCTGTAAAGGGGTATGTTGAGTTGTAAGGCCATGGTCTGCTGCTCGGATTCTGTCCCGTTGCCAAAAAAACCGCGGCTACCAGAATTGTTCCGGTTATAGGTGGCCTGTGCGTCAAGGGTGGGCAGGTGCCCGCTTCGGGCCGCCTGCAGGTCACGTTCAGCCGCATTGACCCCCTCTCTGGCGGCGATCAGAGAGTAATTTTGCTGCACTGCCGCCATCACCCAGGCTTCTTCGTCGCGGGGCTCAGGATAGTTAACGGGGAACTCCGGATTTAAGCCATCGATCTCATAGAATGCCTGACCGGTAAGGCGCAGCAGAGACTCGAAGGTCACCGCTTGAGCGCCTTCGGCTTCAATCACATTGACGGTGGACGAGTCAAAGGCGGCGGTAGACTCAAGCACATCGGTGATAGCCACGAGGCCCACATCGAAACGCTGTTGAACCTGCTCAAGTTGCCGCTGCACCGCGTCGCGCTCGGCATTGGCGGCGCTCCAGCGGTCCTGTGCCTCAAGAATATTCAGATAATTATCGGCCACCCGATAGATCAGCTCTTGTTGCTCGGCAGTGAACTGCGCCTGAGCCTGGGCTTTGATGTTCTTCGACTGTTGGAACTGGAACCAGTTAGATAGCCTGAACACGGGCTGGCGTAACACCGCCTGCCAGCCATTGTCATTATAATTTTCTGTGGGGAATGAAGGCTGCAGAATGGTACGTTCGTTTTGTGATGTGCTGCCATTCAGACTGATCGACGGCAACAATCCCGCGCGAGCCTGGTTGACGACTTCGCTGCGGGCCATAAACCCAGCCTTCGCGGCCCCAAGTTGCGGATCGTTGATGACCGCCAGCGTATAGATTTCGTCAAGGCTGGCAGCTTGCGTCGAAGCCGACATCAGTAAGGCGATTGGCAGTAACAGCGGCAAGGCCATTTGCCGGCTTATTTGCCGACCCATTTGCCTGTAAAAGCGCGTCAGTCTGATGGGCAATATTTCTGTTTGCATAAAAATTCCTTACAAATGGCGCTTGGGGACGCCGCTCTGCTTATTGGCTAAGCGTTCCCGACCAAAAAAATGTGGGGGATAGCATAACCCTAGTCTAGCGGCCTTGCCAGCCAGACGCGATATACCGACTTATATACGAGATTGAAAGCGGTTATAGATCGCTTGTAACCATTTTATTGTTGCAGCCACTCAGCGTTGAGGGGCGCCTCGGCTAGCCATTTAGGCTGGTCGCGAAAACCCACCATGCTGCTGTTGCAGTGCCGCTTCGAGCCAGGCAGCAACTGCCAGACATTGGTCTTCGCGAAAGGGTCGGGCAATAATCTGCAGGCCTATGGGGAGTCCCTGCGGGTCGGTACCGCAGCGTATGACCACGGCTGGCCAGCCTGTCAAGTTATAGGCCAAGGTGTAGCTGTAAGACAACATGTCCTCGGTTTCGTCGTGGCCGACGGCTGTGTGCGCATTGACGGGGCAGATGAGAATGTCAAAATCTTCAAAAAAACCGAGCATGGAGCTGCGATAGTTATCCCACAGATTGAGGGCGTGATTGAATTCCGACTGATCGATGGTCGGCCGAGCCTGGGTTTGACTAGAGGCGATCTGTGGCGATGGCTGTTCGGTGTGGCTATCTTCAAGTAACAGGTCGAGGGTATCGCCGCCGTCTGCACCAAAAAGTTTGGCGTAGATAAAGCTCGCCATCTCGACGCCGGGTGGGCGAGTATCTGTGACGGTTTGGCCATTGGCCTCAAACAATCCAAGCGCCTCCCTGATAGCAGTCTGAATGGCTGCCGAGGGTGTCGAGATACCGTTGTCGGTGTGATAGCCGATGCGTAATTGGCTGGGGTCAACCGCGCCCATCACGTACCGTTGCGCGTCTGTGGAGTAAGGATCAAACAGATCCGGTCCTTGAATAATATCCAACAGATACCCTAAGTCAGCTACCTGCCGAGCCATAGGGCCGGGTTGTGATAATGCAGCTAGCAGTCCCGAAGTAGGCAGTGCATTGCCGGTGCAGGGCACACGTCCGGTGGTCGGTTTGAGTCCGGTGATCCCACAAAAATGGCTGGGCAGGCGAATGCTGCCGCCCGTATCGGTACCGATATCAAAGGGCGTGGCGCCCGCTGCGATCAAGGCTGCCGCGCCGCCACTGCTGCCGCCGGGGGTCAGGTTGAGATTGTATGGGTTGTTGGTTCGACCGTAGACCAGGTTGTCAGTCTTAAACGCCAGGGTGAATTCCGGTGTGTTGGTTTTACCCATGAGGATGCCGCCGGCGCTGCGAAGTCGCGCGACACAGGTCGCGTCGCGCCCCGGACGAAAGTCCTTGCGGCCCAATGTGCCCCAAGTGGTAATGGCATCCTTCGTGTCTAGGCTATCCTTGATGGTCATGGGAATGCCGTGCAGGGGGCCGTGTAAGCCCCCGGCCTGGAGATCAGCATCTGCCTTGGCCGCGAGCTGCATGGCTTGTTCCGCCGTCGAGTAGACGAGGGCGTTGAGCGGCGGATTCTTGCGCTCGATACGATCAAGAAAGCCTCTCACCAGCGCAACAGACGTTATCGACCTTGAACTGATAGCGTTTGCCATCTCTGCCAGCGAGCCGTCTAAAATCTCATCCATTGTCTATCTCCCCGATAAGTACTGCCTGTCATCACAACACAATATAAGCGGTTCCGCCAAGGGGCGGTTCGGTCAAACCGATCGCAGAATCTCAATCGACAGTAGTTCATCGTCGATTTCAAACACGGTCGGCAGGGGCGTAGCAGAGATCTCTAACTGCAACGCCAGAGTATCTTTCATAATATACTCGCGATGTTGTTCAATGGCACGGCCAAGCTCTTCCGAGGCGTGGGCCTTGATGCTGATTCGATCAGCAACATTCAAACCGATATCTTTGCGGGTCTTTTGAATTCGGTTGACAACCTCGCGGGCCAGCCCCTCCCTGATCAACTCTGGCGTCAATTCACACTTTAGGTCGATGGAGATAAACCGATCGGAAATCGCATCGGTACCCGTGATGGCCTCGCGAAAGACCAGAATGTCTTCCGGTGTGAACGTCTCACCGTCGAGGGTGATTGCACCAGACTGTTGTAGCTCATCAATCTGGCTTGAGCTCAAGGCTTCAATTTTCTGTCTGAAGGGATTGAATTGCTTGCCCAGACGCTTACCCAGGACTGGAGAGTTCGGCTTGGCGTAGAGACTGATGTAATCCGCTTCAGCCGTTGTATAGTCGATGGCCTTCACATTGAGTTCGGTTTGAATATAGTCGGCGAGTTTGCCGATCTCATCAAGCAAAGCCGGGTCTTTATGGATGACTGTGAGCTTGGCCAACGGCATTTTGGTTTTCACTTTTTCCTGATTACGCTTCTGACGGCCCAGCAAAATGATGTGCTGCATGCGGCTGACGGCTTGCTCCAGTATCGGCTGCATGAGTGCTGCTTCCGGTTCAGGGTAGGCGCACAAATGCACAGAAAGTGGCGCGTCTTGAGTGCCAAAGGCGGTCATCTCTTTGTAAATGGTTTCTGCCAGAAATGGCGCGAAGGGTGCCATGCTCAAGCTGAGTTCATACAGCGTCGTATAGAGTGTGGCGTAAGCCGCTTGCTTATCTGCATTCATGGTCTCATGCCAAAATCGGGCGCGATTCAGGCGAATGTACCAGTTGGTGAGCTCTTCGATAAATTCAAATAGCGCGGGCACGACATTATAGAGGCGATAGTTGTCCATTTCCTCGGCAATGGTTGCTTTGAGCGTTTGCAAACGCGAAAGTATCCAGCGATCCATGATGTTGTCTGAGGGCGCTGGGTTCTCCTGCGGCGACCACTGATCGATATTGGCGTAGGTTTGCAGAAAACGAAATGCATTCAGCCATGGCAGCAGCGCGCGCCTGACCATATCTTTGACGCCCGTGTCAGAGAACCGCTGTTCCTCGGCGCGCACGAGTCCTGAGTTGATCAGGTACAGGCGCAGGGCGTCGGCACCATAGGTTTCCATGAGTTCGTCGGGCGGTGAGTAGTTGCGGAGGCTTTTCGACATCTTTTTGCCATCCTCTGCCATGACGATGCCATTGACGATGACATTCTTGACAGGATGAGTGTCGAATAAGGCTGTGCCCAGAACAATCAGGGTGTAAAACCAACCGCGGGTCTGGTCGAGACCTTCGGCGATAAATTCCGCAGGAAAGCCCTGCTCGAACATATCCTGATTCTCAAACGGATAGTGTAGTTGGGCATAGGGCATGGAACCGGATTCAAACCAGCAATCCAGAACCTCTTCAATGCGGCGGTAGTCGCCAGGCTCACCGGGGATTTGAAATACTAGGTCATCAACATTTTCACGGTGTAGGTCATCCAGCTCAACACCGGTTAAGCGGGTTAATTCTTCCCTGGAGCCGATACAGATCTGATTGCCGCTGACATCGTTGATCCAGACAGGCAGGGGCGTTCCCCAGTAGCGGTTGCGGGAGATGGCCCAGTCGATCGCGTTCTCAAGCCATTTCCCCATGCGCCCGTCTTTAATGTGCCCTGGAACCCAATTAATTTGCTGGTTCGCGGCGATCAGGCGATCACGCATCTGCTCGACCCGAACATACCAGGAGTCAATGGTGCGATAGATGATGGGCGTATCTGACCGCGGGCAGAAGGGATAACTGTGGACAATGACGTCCTGGCGAAACAGTGCGCCGCTGTCTTTTAATTTACGAATAATACCCTTGTCCGCCGCCTTGACGTGCTGGCCGACAAAGTCTGGGACTTCATCGGTGAAGCAGCCAGCCAGATCCACTGGGCAAACCGTCGCAGTGATACCGGCAGCTTTAAGGACCCGATAATCATCCTCGCCGAAGGCTGGCGCTTGGTGCACGATGCCGGTGCCACTGTCGGTTGAGACGTAGTCGTCGGCGACAATCTGGAATGCCCCTTCGGCGCGCAGGTCGGTGAAATAGTCAAACACGGGTTCGTAGCTGAGGCCCACAAGACTGGCCCCCTTGAGTTCGCTGATCACAGTCAGTTGTTTGCCGCGACTCATGTCTTCGAGTCGGGCTTGGGCGAAATAGATATCGATGCCCAGTTCCTCATCGTGGGCCTTGACGTAGTCAATATCGGCGCCGACACACAGGGCCAGGTTCGAGGGTAATGTCCAGGGGGTGGTGGTCCAGGCGCTGATATAAGCGTCTTCATCCCGTAGTTTGAACAAGACGGTGACAGCCGGGTCTTGCACTTCCTGGTAGTTGGAGGTCGCCTCGAAGTTTGACAGTACGGTACCGAGCGCCGTGGAGAAGGGCACGACCTTGATGCCTTGATAGATCAGTCCCTTATCCCAGAGCTGTTTAAATACCCACCAGACAGACTCCATGTACCAGGGTTCCATCGTCTTGTAGTCATTCTCGAAGTCAACCCAGCGGCCTATTCGAGTGATCGTGGATTCCCATTCGCTGGTATAGCGCTGCACGATGGCACGACATTCATCGTTGTAGCCCTTGACGCCAAGCTTGGCGACAGCTTCTTTGGAGGACATGCCCAGGGCCTTGTCAATCTCGTGCTCAATGGGTAAGCCGTGACAATCCCAGCCAAATCGGCGCTGCACATAACGACCTTTCATCGTGAAGTACCGTGGTACAGCATCCTTGAGAATAGAGCCTACCAGATGGCCATGGTGAGGTAAGCCTGTCGCAAACGGCGGACCGTCATAAAAAATGTAAGGCGCAGCATCGGCGGTTTGCGCTAAGGATTGCTGGAAAACCTGGTTGTCGCGCCAGAACTCAAGAATCTTGTGTTCGGATTCGACGAACGAGAACGTCTCGCTGCTGGCTGTACTGTTTTCTTCGTCCATCTTTCACCTTACCCGGCCTAACCTGTGGTCGCCAGATCATAGTCTTCGAATGTAGAAACAAAAAACCCGCCTGGTGGCGGGTTGCGGAATTATCTTGCTACGCGCTTCACCCCATTATTCTGTTATGAATAATGCCAATCGCAAGCAAGGCTATTCTTGTCAGGTTTCGCATAAGGCCAAAGGATAGGCATTCTCGCTGGCATGTCAAGAACCTTGCTGCTGGCCCCTTTATTCTTGGGCCTGTTTTACGGTCCTGTCGGACCTCTTGCTCACGGTCTTGCTGGACCTTTTATTCACGGTCCTGCTGGACCTTTTATTCACGGTCCTGCTGGACCTGGCGAACGCTGCCTCTGGAATTGATCTTCTGGACGATGGTTGCCACTAGGCGGCCGATATGGAAGGTGTGATACCAGTCTGGCGTATTGTCGTGTTCAACGGTACTGGTGCCGACGAAGTTAAACTGCCAGCCTTCGCTGACTGATCGCGCCTTGAGTGCGGTCAAGCGTTCCCAGGCTGGCTCTGACAGTATGGGGTGGACACAGGCGACGACGATGTCCGCGGCGCCCCGGCTTTTGAGCTCATCAACGGCGGCGACCACGGAGCCTGCGGAATCGACGATGTCGTCTACCAGCAGTACGTTTTGGTCCTGCACTTCACCGATCAGGGTCGAACGAAAGACTTGGTTAGGTTTTGAATAATCGCGTTCCTTGGATAAAGCGGCGAGATCCGCCGACAGTTCTTCCGCATAGGCGCGAGCCCGCTCCAAATAACCTACGTCGGGTGAGACGACCACGTCGCCGACGAGACCTTTGGTCACGAGCCACTCTGTCAGATGGCGGGTTAAGAAGACATTTTCCAGGTGCGTAAACGCTGGGTTGAACATGCCAGCGATGGCGTCGTTGTGAATCTCGACGGCCATCACGCGATTAGCGCCCGCGCTTTGCAGCATCCGTGCAAACAAGCCGGCGCTAATGCCCTCGCGAGTTCGGCCCTTGCGTTTGTCCTGCCGCGCACCGGGGTAATAGGGAATGATGGCAGTCACATATTGCGCATCAGATAGCGCAGCGGCTTCAACCGCATGCAGGAGCATAATGAGTCGGTCATACACGGTCCGCTCGTCCTGCTTGCCGATCATGGATTGAAACACATAGACATCGTGACCGCGGACGTTGGCGTTGATGGCGAGCTTGCCTTCACCGCAAGCAAACCAGGTTTCTTCCGTCGGGATCAGCGGCAGGCCCATATGGTCGGCAACGGTCTGGGCGAAATTCCGGCCAGACTCGCAGGTCATCAGGGCAATGGGCGCGCGAGGTGTCGGGTTCATGGGTTTGTCTCCAAGGATGGGCTTTGAATCAAGGATGCCAAGGTTGACACCAGCAAGCTGTGCTCTTCGTCGAGTACCTTCGCCGCCAGGGTTTCAGCGGTGTCGTCAGCAGCAACGGCAATGATCTTCTGGGCTATGACCGGCCCGGTATCATAGTCGGCTTCCACCCAGTGCACGGAGATACCGGTCTCTTGGTCACCATTGTCGATGACCGCTTGATGCACGCGCAAACCATACATGCCGTGGCCACCGTAGCGGGGCAGCAAAGAGGGGTGAACGTTAATGATTTTGCCGCGGTAATAATCGAGGGTTAAGGGGCCAAGCTTCTTCATGTAACCGGCAGTGATCACCAGGTCGACCTGGTGGTCGCGCAGCGCGGTCAGGATCGCCTGATCTTGGTCGGCGGCATTCGGGTGGGTGATATTGGAGATATGCAACGCCGGGATCTCAGCTTGGCGCGCTCGGCTCAGAGCCACGCTGCCGCTGTTGTTGCTGATGGCGACGACGGGGCGCGCGTTGAGTTCGCGGCTTGCACAGGCATCAATGATAGCCTGGAAGTTACTGCCGCGATGAGAGGCCAAGATGCCGAGTCGAGTCATGTTGAAATGAGATACCGATAAAGCGCGGAATTCTACCACGGCGCTGATCAAAAATGCTGCTAACTTAGCTGAGACTTGCGCCGGTCTTCAGTCCAAATTGTTCCCGCAGCGCTTTTTTCTGGACCTTGCCCATGGTGTTGCGAGGTAGCGCCGGCACAAAATGCACGGTTTTCGCGATCTTGAAGTTTGCCAGGTGCTGTTTCATATAGCGGATGACTGTAGTTTCATCTAGTTCGCTATCTTCAGTGGCGACGATGATGGCGGTGACCGCTTCCCCGAAATCGTCATCCATCAAGCCGATGACGGCAGACTCAACTACCCCCGGGAGTTTATCAAGGATGGTTTCGATTTCTTTCGGGTAAACATTCAGGCCACCGCTGATGATCATGTCTTTGCTGCGGCCGACGATGGCGATATAGCCATCGGCGTCCAGTTGGGCGAGGTCGCCGGTCTTGAAATAGCCGTCGCTGGTGAATTCCTCTTGAGTCTTGAGGGGCATACGCCAATAGCCTTTGAAGACATTGGGGCCACGAATCTGTAGTTCGCCTGCGGTATCCTGGGGGACGGGTTTGCCTTGGAGGTCCACAATGCGGGTCATAACCCCTGGCAATGCTGGACCCACAGTGCCAGGCTTTTGCGGACCCAGCAGCGGATTGCTGGTATTCATGCCGGTCTCAGTCATGCCGTAGCGTTCCACAATTCGATAGCCCGTGGCGGCCTCGAAGGCGTCAAAGGTCTGCGGCAGTAGTGGTGCAGATCCGCTGGTAAACAAGCGCATTTGGCGGCATACAGTTTGATTCAGGCCCCCATGTTTCAGCAGGCGAACATAGTGGGTCGGGACGCCCATATAAACCGTCGCCGCTGGCAACGACTCGATGACCTCGGTGGGATCGAAGTTCGGCAGAAAAATAATCGGGCTGGCATTAAAGACAGCGAGGTGAGTGGCGACAAAGAGCCCGTGAATATGAAATATCGGCAGGGCATGGAGCAGCACATCGCTGGGTTGCCAGCCCCAGGCCAAGTGCAGAGCCTCGACGTTGGATAGCAGATTATGATGGGTGATCATGGCACCCTTGGGCTGACCGGTGGTCCCCGAGGTATAGAGTATAACGGCAACGTCATCTGCCTTCGTCGCAGGCGTATCGAACGTCGCGGCATAGTCTCCAGCGGCCAAGTCATTGGGCAGGCTGCCACCGCCATGGCTGTCGAGCGTCGCCACTTGGCAGTCATTGCGGCGTAATTGGCTGAACTGAGGTGCAGCATTCGGCGTGCAGATGATCAGTGCGGGTTCGGCATTCTCGACGAAATAGGCGAGTTCTTCCTGGCCATAGGCGGTATTCAAGGGCAGGTAGATGAGCTGGGCGCGCAGGCAAGCAAAGTAGATGAACAGGCACTCAGCGGATTTCTCGACCTGGACCATGACTCGATTGCCGGGCTTGAGGCCCATTTCGGTGAGCAGATTGGCGTATTGGCCGCTGCGGTGATGCAAGTCCGCGTAGGTGTGCACTGGCTGGCCGGCAATGTCCTGGATAAAAGTGCCGCCGGCTTGAAACCGCGCATGGAAGCCGGCATAGCAGTTCTGATTGTTGATTCCTTCCTGGCTAGCATCGGACATGTAATGGCTACCTCATTTTTGCTTGGCAATCTCTCGTTTAAGATTGGCGTACCCAACCTGAAAAAGTGATTATTCAGAATGTTCACTGATGGGCAGTTTAGAAGATAGCGTAGTGTTTTAAATCAAAATGTGGGGTTTTTTCGGTCATGCGCACATTAGTAGGGTCGATCTTGTCAGCGCGGTTGGCGGATTATCGTTATCCGAATGCTATAATGTGCGCCTGTTCAGAAGATGCGTAATAGGTTGTGTACCTCATGTTGAAGCGTTGGTCCCCTTTGCAGTTGCTCGGTGTGCTGTTACTCAGTGCACTGTTGCTTGGTGTTCTGTTGTTCAGCCTCAGTGTGCCCGGTTTTTCGGCGCCATTGGAGGTGAATTCAGCCTGGGCTCGCGCCACGCCAGCAGGTGCTCGTGTGGGTGCAGTGTATATGGACCTGTTCAACCCAGGCAATGTCGCTGAGACCATTGTTCAGGTTGAAACTGCGGTGGCGCGCACCGCCCAAATTCATAGCACCATCAATGTTGATGGCATGTTGAAAATGCGCTCGGCGATGCCGCTCACTATCGGCGCGGGACAAGGGGTCAGTCTGGCACCGGCAGGGATGCATATGATGTTGATGGGTTTGAGCCAGCCGCTGGTGGTGGACTCGTCTTTCAACGTGACCCTGGTGTTGCAATCGGGTGAAGCCTTAACCGTAGAAGTGAAGGTAGGCAGCCCAGGGCAGCTGGTCGCGCCTTAGGCACGAGCCTGACGCTTTGCGGAAGGCAGCCTATGGTATCTCGCGTAAGAGCACGCCTTGGTCGACCAGTGCCTGTACTTGCGGCGCGTCGTAGCCCAGCCAGTGGTTCAGGACGATGCCATTATGTTCACCTTGGCGGGGCGCACCGCCGCGCACGCCACTGCTAGCGGCAGAAAACCGATAGGGGCTTTGAAACACTCGCCGCGTGGCGCCTTGGCGGTCATCAATGGCGACGATACTTTGTCGATGGGCTAAGACCTCGGAGTGCTCAAGGTAGTCGCTGGTGGTGGTGACATTACCCCAGGCGATATTGGCCTTGTTCAATGCCTTAACCAGCTCCTCACGATCGGTGAAGCTGACAAGAAAGTCGGCCACAGCCTGGCGTCTTGCGTTGATTTTGGTGTCGAGGGAGGGGTCGTCGTTGGCGGGCTCCTGAACGCCGAGAATGCTCGACATTAAGCGCCAGACGTGACGAAAATCACCGGCCAGGATGATTCTGCCGCCACAGGCATCCCAGACCTCGCTGGCCCCGTTATTAATAGGTGCAGGTTCAAGGTAATAATGTGTTTGATCGTCAGTCGCCAACATGGCGTCAACCATGGCGATGTCGATATGTTGCCCGTGGCCACTGCGGTGGCGCTGATGGACGGCGGCTAACAAACCTACCAGTCCATGCAGGCCGGCATTCGTGTCGGCGAAAGCCATACACATCTCCACCGCGTTTCCGCCACTTTTCGCCGCTTGGCGGTCGATGGTGCCGGTTTCTGCATGGACGATCGGTGCGTAGGCGGCGCGCTGCGATTCAGGACCGGTCTGGCCGAAGCCTGAGATTGAGAGCATGATCAACCGCGGGTTGATGGTTTGCAGACTCGTCCAGTCGATGCCCAATCGGGTCATCACGCCGGGGCGGAAATTTTCGATCAAAATGTCTGCACGGCTCGCCAGATCCTTGAGCAAAGCAGTGCCCTGCGGCTTGCGCAGGTCGATACTGATATTCTGTTTGCCGGCGTTCTGTTGCTGGTAATAGCTTGAAATATTGCCGACCTGATGACCCCAGTTGCGAGTCACATCCAGTTCAGGTGGCTCGACCTTGACGACTTCGGCGCCCAAGTCGGCGAGCATTCGACCTGCGAACGGCCCGGCCAGAACGCGGGATAAGTCCAATACTTTAAGGTCGGACAAGGGATAATCGTGTGCCATCTGGGCGCTCTCCACGCTAGGGAATCATCGATAGTACTGCAAAGACACTAGAGTACAAAATGGGGATGCTGGCGACCACAGTGGGTGCTAAAGTAAAGTGTAAGAGCCATTCACGCACCATGAAAATATGACAGGAGTACAAGCTTGACCACGGAACCAGCGCTTGATCCTAAGCTTGAACGAATGACCGAATCCTGGCGGGTGCTTGAGCAGCAGGTGCCGACCCTGGCCAGCTATGGCAAAACCAGGCTTGATGGCAGGGTCGCCTATCTGGCGACAATTCGGCAGTCCGGTTGGCCTCGGACCCATCCTGTGACGCCTATCATCGGTGCGGGTCGATGTTTTTTCTTTGCCGACCCCGAATCGCCGAAGGTCAAGGATCTGCTGAACGTCGGCAAATATTGCCTGCATTGTGGAATGAGTGATAATTCTGGTAGCAGTGGTGAATTTCAAATTACTGGGGTCGCGGTTCATGTGACTGATCCGCAGGTTAGGGCGGAGGCAGAGGCGGCCAGTAATTTTCGGCCGGCGGCGCGTTTCGTCCTGTTTGAGTTAAGGTTGGGTGAGGTCCTAGCGACCGCTTACCCAGGCGGGCGGGCTGATCGACAGCGTTGGCAGGCGGCGCCGCTAAGCTGATAAGTTCTGGCATGGGCCAGTGGCTAACACTTTGAGCGTAGGAGACCAATTCGTGGATGGTATACACGATCTGGGTGGTAAGCACGGCCACGGTGAGGTTGATTACGAGGCGCCGGGAACAGTCTTTCATGCACGCTGGGAGGCAACGGTATTTGCTATGGTGAATGCCGGCGCACGGGCGGGCGCCTGGAACAATTTTGATCGCTTTCGCCATGCGGTGGAGCGAATCGATCCGGTGGCCTACCTGGTCCATGGTTATTACGGCCGTTGGCTCGGCGGCCTTGAAACGCTGTTAGTCGAGGCGGGACTCATCACCACTGCTGAAATTGAGCAACGTCTGGCGCGAGTTTCTCAGCCAAGGCCCTCTGGCCATAACGAGCGTGTGGCCGCACGCCCCAAGGCTCGACCTGACCCCATGGGCCCACCTCCGCAGATGGCCGGTAGCCAGCGCGGCATGGCTAACCCGCCAAAATTCAAGGTGGGCGATCGCGTTGCCACAGCCACTGAGGTGCTCGGTGGTCACACCCGCCTGCCGGCCTATGCGCGGGGCAAAGCCGGCGTGATCGCCGCAGTGCATGGTGGTTGGGTCTATCCTGACGATAATGCTCACGGTCGAGGCGAAAACCCCTGTTATCTATATACGGTGACCTTTGAAGGCGTAGAGCTCTGGCCCGGTGGGGATCCTCTGATGACCGTCAGTCTGGATTTGTTTGAGCCTTACTTAAATCACGTCGCCTGGCCCGCAAATGATGCGCAAGATGCTCAGGAGTTAAAATAATGTCGAAATCCCATGATCATCCAGAAAATTTGCCACAGGCGCTGCGTGCGGAGGCGCTGGAGACGCTGCTGATTGAAAAGGGCTTGTTGGTGGCGAGTGCTGTCGACGCAGTGATAACCCGTTACTCAGAGCGAGTGGGGCCAATGAATGGCGCCAGGATCGTCGCTCGCGCTTGGGTTGATCCGGAATTCAGGCAGTGGTTGCTTGAAGACGGCACGGCGGCGATCGATCAGTTTGATCTTGAGGGTGGCCAGGTTGAGAAACTGGTGGTGGTTGCCAATAGTGCACAAATTCATAACGTGGTGGTGTGTACCTTATGCTCCTGTTATCCATGGGCTATATTGGGCTTGCCACCGACCTGGTATAAGGATCCCGCGTATCGCTCGCGAATCGTTCGAGAGCCCCGAACTGTATTGCATGAAATGGGCCTGGAGCTGGAATCGGGCATGCAAATCAGAGTCTGGGACTCGAGCGCCGAGGTTCGTTATATGGTGCTGCCAGAGCAGCCTTTGGATAGCGCAGGAATGACAGAGGCTGAGTTGGCTGAGCGAGTGAGCCGAGACGCCATGATTGGAGTGGTGCGCTAATGGTTGATGTTTCTGCTGACGATATTAGTGAGGTGAGGGTAGCGTTGACCGAGTTGGCCGGACCTGGCGCGCCGCCGATGGTGAATGGTGAATTGCTGTTCGAGTTCCCTTGGCAGAGCCGTGCCTTTGGTATGGCGCGAGTATTATGCGAGGCCGGTATTTTTCACTGGGATGAGTTTCGTCGCCTGCTGATAACCAATATTCGCGAATGGGAGGACGACCACTCGACGCACACCTATGCTTACTACGATATTTTCTTGCAGACCTTGACGATGTTGTTGGCAGAGAAAAATTTATGTCCCGATGCGGAACTAGATAGTCGTCAGCTTGAGCTGTCAGCTAGGCCCCACGGTCATGATCATTGAGTCCCACGCCGACTATCGGCAGCAGATACTCATGCTCTATACCCGCTCGTCGGCCCTTGACTCTGAAGTCGTAGCCTGGGCGATGTATGACGGCACCGGTGCTACCACTCACTATGCCGGCGATCAGGACGCCGTGCCCTACAGCACCGGGCTAGATGCCATGCAAGCTGGGTGGCGGGTATTGCAGGTTTCACAGTTAAACCCGCCCTATCCAAGTGCAGAATATCAGACGAGCTATTTGCCCTTTGAAGTGATGTTGGAAAAGTGGGTCAAATTTGATGAAAAATAATTCTGTGCGGCGAACCGATCTATTGTCTACCGGCGATATGGCCCGATTCGTCGCTCGCGGTTTTCTGCGATTTGATGGGCTGATACCTGACGAGATTAATCGGGATTTCCTCGAGCGGATCATGCGAGACGAAGTCCGCAGTCATCCGCCGGGAACACCTTTGGCGGAGTGCTATGCAACTTGTCCACCGATTGGCGCTTTGCTTCGGCTGCCTAAGGTCGCTGGGATGATTCAGAGTCTGGTGGGTTTGAATCCGTTGTTTGATCATCATGCCGTGCATCATTGCCCGCCGCACCAGGCTCGCGCGCAGGACACTCATGCAGATTCCATTGTTGATGTTCGCAGCACCGCCTTTGATATTCAGCTGATGTATTACCCTCATGAGGTAACGGCCTCAATGGGGGGTACCCGCTATATTCCCGGTAGCCATTTTCGGCGAATCAACGAAATGGCCATTGCGCGCTATCAAAACATAGCGGGTCAGCAGCATGTGGTTTGCCCGGCTGGAACCCTGCTCATCATGCATCATGGCATCTGGCATGGCGGTGGTTGTAATCGAAGCGGTGAATCGCGTTATATGCTAAAAATTCGCCTCAACCCAACCTGTCGACAAGTACGATTATGGAATACGGATGACCTGGCAGCGTTGTCGGTGGGACCCGCGGCGATCTTTGACCCTGACGCGTACCGGCACCAAGATCGCATTCAAACGCTCTTCGAGCGACCTGAGAAATGGTTTCCCATGGACGAAAGTCGGCTTGAAACCGTTAATCGAATTCGGCTGTGGCGTGCTCTGATAGATGACCCTGAGTTTGATAGCCATTACTGGCTGTCTCGCTTGGAGAATCAACCGGAGTGATTCCGGCGGGGAGGACATTGTCACTGTATGAATCTGTCGTGTTAAACTGGGGGGTGCAGGGCCGGTATAAAGGATCGGTAGTTTTTGGCGCATGGACAATGTGATGTTGAAATAATGTTATTATGTTTTTTTAGGCAAGTTTTTAGCTGTGGGTTTGAGAGCGGTATCAAATGTGGTTTTGAAAGTACGATCAAAAGTACTTAATTGAAGCAGGTCCAAGGAGATCAAGCATGGAAATATCAACTATCATCACGCTGGCTATCGTTGTCGGTCTGCTCGTTTTTACTATCTCAATCTACAACCAGTTGGTTGCTCTGAAAAATCGTTACAAGAACGCCTTTGCCCAGATTGAGGTCCAGCTCAAGCGGCGCTATGACCTAATACCGAATCTGGTAGAAACCGCGAAAGGCTATCTTACCCATGAGCGAGAGACACTAGAGGCGGTGACCAAGGCGCGGGATGCCGCCGCCAATGGTCTGGCCGATGCGGCGCGAGACCCCGGAAATGCTGAAGCGCTCAAAAAACTTGCGAGTCAGGAGCAGGTGTTAGGTGGTGCGATGGCTAAATTTAATATCGCGATGGAAGCCTATCCGGATCTCAAAGCGAACCAGAATATGATGCAACTCTCGGAAGAGTTGACCAGCACGGAAAACAAAATCTCATTTGCGCGGCAAGGCTTCAATGATCAGGTGATGGCCTACAACACTTATCGTCAGTCATTTCCGAATGTCCTATTGGCCAACTTTTTTGGTCATGGTGCAGATGCTGTCTTATTGGAATTCGCCGACAGTGCGGCAATCCAGGCTGCGCCTGGCGTGTCTTTTTAATCTAGTCTGACAGGTCATGGATTTTTTTCAGCACCAGGATAAGGCGCGCCGTAACACCAAATTGCTATTGGCTCTGTATGCCGCTGCGGTCATCAGTATTATCATACTGACTAACCTGTTAGTCATTATCGTCTTGGGCTTCTCTGACAGTGCCTCGTTGATGACGTCCAGTCAGGGCTATGACTGGGATTTGTTTTTGATGGTCAGCATGTTAGTCATACTGTTGATTGGTCTGGGTAGTCTGTATCGTATTCATTCCTTGTCGAAAGGTGGATCGGTGGTAGCGGAGATGCTCGATGGTCAGTTGCTGATTGATCCCCAAGGCAGCCTTGAGAAGCGCCGTCTGCTCAATGTTGTTGAAGAAATGGCGATTGCTGCGGGCACCCCTGTGCCGCCGGTATATATTATTCCCGATGAATCAATCAACGCTTTTGCGGCGGGCTATTCGCCTGGCGACGCGATAATCGGGATCACTGAAGGCGCGCTGCGGAATCTCAGCCGCGATCAGCTGCAGGGTGTCATTGCCCACGAGTTCAGCCATATATTGAATGGTGACATGCGGCTCAATATCCGTTTAATGGGTGTGCTCTATGGCATTTTAATGCTGGCGGTGATCGGCCGGATCGTCCTTAACGGCAGTCGATTACGGTATTCGTCGAAGCGTAATAGTGGTGGTGCAATGTTGGCAGTGGGTCTTGGACTATTGATTCTGGGCTATCTGGGTAAGTTCTTTGGTTCCCTGATTAAGGCGGCAGTCAGTCGTCAGCGTGAATACCTTGCCGACGCCTCAGCAGTGCAGTTCACCCGTTATCCTCGGGGTATCAGTGGCGCACTCAAGCGGATCGGTGGTTATTCACAGGGTACGGTGCTGGCTAATCCCGAGAGCGAAGAAATCAGTCATGCATTCTTCTGCAGTGGGGTGAACTTTGCTTTTGGTGCATTGACGTCGACCCATCCACCGCTGGCCGAGCGAATCAGGCGTCTCGAGCCAAACTGGAATGGTGAGTACTTGTCTCACAATGTGCCAGACGAGTCGCTGCCGGCTGAAGGCGCGGGACCGCTGCTATCAAGTTTTGCCGGCGCGGCGATACGAATCAATGCCGATGAGGTTTTCCAGACTATGGGCCAGCCAGGCGGCGCTCAATTATCCCACGCTCGAAGCTTGCTGGCTTTCATCCCCGATGAATTGCTGAATGCAGCCCACGAGACCTTTTCCGCCAGGGCGATCGTCTATCTACTCTTGCTCGATCAGGATGCGGAGATTCGGCAGCACCAGTTAAACCTGCTGGAGCACGCTGCCGATGCCGCCGTATTGCAACGACTGCATGAAATGTTGCCGTTATTTTCCGCCGTCAAACCGGTTATGCGGCTGCCGTTGCTTGAGATTGCCATGCCTGCCTTGCGCCAAATGACGCGGGTTCAGTATGAGGCTTGCAAAGCGAACATCTACGGACTGGTCATCGCGGATCAAAAAATGAGTCTGAGTGAGTGGGCCTTGCAGAAATTCGTCATCAAGCATCTTGGTGAGGCGTTTGATGGCGCTCATCGCCGACCAAGATATAAAGGTTATGCGGCGGTGCGAGGTCAGTGCGCACAATTGCTGTCCGTGCTGGCTTATACGGATGTGACGTCGACCGCTGACCCGCAAGTTGCCTTTGCTGTGGGGCGAGATTTGCTGGGCCTCGACATTGAGCTGGTGGATAAATCCAGCCTGAGTTTGAGCAACTTGAACGACTCTGTTGATACTCTGGCGGAGTTACGACCATTGCTGAAGCCCAAGCTTTTAAAGGCATGTATCGCCACCATCACCGCCGACGGGGTCGCAAGCCCAGTGGAAGTCGAGCTTGTCAGGACTGTCGCTGATTCACTGGATTGCCCGATGCCGCCCATAGTGGCTTAGTCATCAATGGTGTTTATCGTGCCCAATTAGCCGGGACGGATTACCTTTGGTCAAAAAATAGCCTATTGTCTAGATTCGAACCGAAGCTATTGATGGATTTGTGCCGATATAGCGCCTATTTCGAGGATTCTCTATGGGGCACCCATTGTTACTGGCGCAAGTCAGACTATTCCGCCCGCGATTAGCGGGGCTGGTGTTTGGCTTTTTTGTTATGGGCATTCAGGCCGACACGCAAGCGAGCCAAGCCTCCAATGCTATCAGCGTCGAAGCCTTGACCAAGCCGCTCGGCGGCAATGGTGCCGGTGAGCAATTCCTGCTGGGCTACCAGGATGGAATACCCTTTCACCGCGTCGCGATAAAAACCCTGCCCCACGCTGAGGTCGGCATCATTCTCGATGGGGTCGTCGATGAAGCTGTCTGGAAAACCATCAGCTACTACGACAACATGATCGTGGCAGTGCCTAACAAAGGGCTGCCGGGAGAGTACGCCAGTGAAATCCGCATGTTGGCGACAGAAAAGGGTCTGTACGTCAGTAGCATCATGAGCCAACCGAAAGATACATTGGTTAAGCGCTTTACTACTCGGGATGAATTCATTGACAGAGATACCTTTGGCATCACTCTCGATATGTCCGGTGAAGGTCTGGTGGGCTATTGGTTTATCGTAGCCTTAGGTAACAGTTTGATGGATGGCAAGGTTTTGCCCGAGCGAAATTATCAACGGGACTGGGATGGTCCCTGGATTGGCAAGTCGGCGACTCGTGATGATGGTTGGAGCGTTGAAATGTTTCTACCATGGTCAATGATGAACATGCCTGATACTGGCGCTATGCGCAATATTGGCTTTGCGGCCAGTCGCCAAGTTTCAGCTTCTAACGAGCGATATCAGTGGCCTGGTTACCCCTATTCTTCTTCAAGATTTGTATCGGCTTTGAATCAGATGGATGTTGAGGGGGTTTTGCCACGCCAGCAGCTATCTTTTATCCCCTATATTTCCACCACGCTTGATGATGCGATCGGTGAAAACGAAGCCAGAGTTGGTGTGGATATCTCCTGGAAGCCGTCGCCAAAATTTGAAATGACTGGTAGCCTGTTGCCTGATTTTGGTGCTGTTGAGGCTGACGATGTCGTGTTGAATTTAACTGCCGCAGAAACGTTTTTCCCAGAAAAGCGCCTGTTTTTTCTCGAGGGCAATGAAGTTTTCGATACCTCGCCAAGGTCGAGCATAGGCAATATATTTCGTGTGGTGACAAATGATGATTTCAATACAACGTCGCGTAAAGTTACCGTTAGCGATTATGTGCCCGCACCCATATCCTTGATGAATACCCGGCGAATCGGTGGTACTGCCAATCAGGTGACCGTGCCGGCCGGGGTTACGCCAAATCGTGGTGAGCGTGATCGGCCAACGGACTTGTTGGGTGCGGCGAAGCTGACAGGTGCTATTGGGGACCTGCGATATGGCGTGCTTGGCGCTTTCGAGGATGATGTGAACTGGTTTGGGCAAGATAGCCTCGGTGAGGCGGTGAATATTGAAGATCAAGGCCGGGATTTTGCAGTCACCAGATTGTTGTATGAAAGCGTAGGCAAGGACAAACGTTCAATCGGCTATCTCGGCACATTAGCTTCAGGCCCGCGCTACGATGCGATCGTTCACGGTGTTGACGGCCACTATACAAGCAGTGGTGCGAATCTTACCTTAGACGCCCAGATGATCATGAGTGATGTGGATAGTCTGCAGGGGTACGGTGGCATGTTTGATTTGCTGTATGCCTCTAGCAATAATCTGCGGCATAAATTTGAATTAGACTATATGAATGAAAACATCAATTTCAGTGATCTTGGATTTTTGAGCCGTAATGACTACGCGAGTGCTCGTTATGTTATGAGCTACGAGAAGCAGAAGTTTAGTGAGTCAGTAACTAACTTCCGTACCACTGTGGTGCTTGAGAAGCAGCAAAATGTTACCAAGCAGCAAACGATCAGTAGTGGAATCTATTGGCGTGCGTCGATGATATTACCTGGCAGAAATTCTCTGCGAACAGCGATGGCCTACTTTCCCCGTCGTTTTGAAGATCTGGATAGTCGCGGCAATGGCGCTTATAAGGTGGATGAAGGCGGTTGGGTTAACGTCAACATAGCAACGGATGCAGCGGCAGTGACGAGCTATTCGGCAAGTATCGGTGCGGTGACGGAGAACCAGGGCGACTGGTCTTACAATGGCAGCCTGGGCATTACTATTCGACCACTGGATACTGTCTCGATTGAAATAGACGCCCGGTACAAGCGTCGACATGGCTGGCTGGTTTATCAAGGCGCGCGTAATTTTGGGAGTTATGCGGCAACTGAGTGGCAACCTGGGATGAAGTTCAACTGGTTTGCAGCCCCTAATCATCAATTCCGTCTCTCCCTTCAGTGGGTTGGCGTGCAAGCGCAAGAAAGGGGCTTTTGGGCAATACCTGAAGGCGATGGTCAGCTTGTGCCAGGTACCCGGACCAAGGCCAGTTATGACTTTACCGTGAGCAATGTCACCGCTCAGGTTCGCTATCGCTGGGAAATAGCCCCTTTGACAGATTTCTATCTCGTCTATAACTTGGCAAATGCTTTGCCTAACCAGATTAATGCCGATTTTAATGGGCTTTTTGACGAGACCTTTCGGGAGCCGACGATAAGCCGACTGGTGGCAAAATTGCGCTATCGCTTTGGTAACTAGTCAGGCTTAAGCCTGTCATTTAATTTTTGGTCGACATTGGACCTAGCTAATCCGGAGTAAAACGCATGGCCGCTTCTCAACCCTTTGAAGGGATTAAAGTCGTTGAGTTCGGCCAGTTTGTTGCCGTGCCATTTTGTGGCCAGCTGCTCGCAGAGGGAGGCGCAGAAGTCATCAAAGTGGAATCTCCGGAAGGCGACCCTAATCGCCATATGGGTGAGGTTGTGGCTTTTGAATCACGTATTTTTATTTCTCGGAATCGTGGCAAGCATACCCTACCGCTAAAGCTCAGCGATGCCAGCGCCAAACCGGTCATTGATGCGCTGCTGAGTTGGGCTGACGTGGTGCTTATGAATTTCAGGCCAGGTCTGGCGGCAAAGATGGGTATCGATGCCGAGACGTTATTGCAGCGTTTCCCGCAACTGATTATTGGCGAGGTCACACCCTTTGGTAAGCTGGGTCCCGATGCCGGTCTTTCGGCTATGGATATTGTGGTTCAAGCGCGCAGTGGCCTGATGGCGGCAATGGGGCGTGTGGTGGATGGTCGGCCCGCACCAGGAGAGCCAGTAATCTCCGATTATATGGCAGCGACTTCCCTGGCTTTTGGTGTCAGTTCGGCATTGTTTCGCCGGGAACGCACGGGTAAAGGGGGTATCGTAGATATCAGCCTGATGCAATCGGCGATGACGCTCGCGAATAATCAGCTCATTCGGTCTGAAGATCTCGATCAGGCCAAGCATCAAGAGATGATTGCCAAAATTAATCAGCAGCGGATCGATGGTGCAACCTTTGAGGCGCAGCGTGCGAGTTTATCCTCGGCGAGAATGCTGGCGCTGACTGCAATTTATTTTCGAACCTTTGACACCGAGGATGGCTGTATCGCGATTGCCTGTGCGAGCCGGGGGTTACAAGAACGGTTATCGAAAGCCTTGGGTTTCGCAGATCGCTATTTGGGTATCAGCCAGGCTGCCCCCATTGATGAACAATACTACCCAACTTTACAAGCTGAGGTGGAGAGGCTGGTGCGCGCACAACCGAGTCAATGGTGGATGGATATTTTGCAGGCGGCGGGCGTTCCTGTGTCGACTGTAAAATTCCCCGTAGAATTGTTTGAAGACCCGCAAGCAGCTGCCAATGAGATGTTTTACGTCCTCCAACATCCAACGGCTGGCGCTTTCCGGGCCTTGTCACCACCGGTTAAACTCAATGATGATGGCTTTCAAGCACAGACAGCCACGGCACCATTCGCAACAGAAACGCGAGCGCTGTTAACCAACCTGGGTTTAGTCGATGATCAGATCGATGAGCTGGTTAAGCAAGGGATCACGATTGAGCGAGAGGCGTAAGCCGGTGAGCCGCTCAGCACAAGCACCCCATAGCCTGGCGTTGCAATGTCCTTGATGTGCAGTTAGCGGCCGCGTTAGATACTGTTCGGTGTAGCTTCGTGTTGAACTACAGCAAAAGACGTGAGACCTGGCATTGCCGCTTGCAGGTGCATTTCTGCCGCTTGTAGTGCCGTTATCTGTACACATAAAGCCTGCGCATGATCCTCAAGTTTGGCAGTCTTCGCCCTGATTTTTGTCTCGAGCTCGTCGCTCAAAGTTTCCATACGACTAGCGAAACCGTCGAGTCGTGCTTCGAGGTCGTCATCACCAGAGGCTATGGATTGACCGAGGTTCATCAGGACAGCGCCAGTAACTGACGCAACAAAACTAGGTTTGAGATCCTCGATGGCCTGGTCCATGCCAGAGTTCAGCATTTGAATCGTGCTGCCGTTGAGCTGGAAAGTTTGCTGGTTGCGGCTGAGGTGTGTGTCGATGTCAGCTCGAATTGTTTCCATGGCGGCGGTGAGACTTGCGGGAGGTGGTGTGCCAGCAATACTCGAAAAAATTTCCGTGACAGCCGTTAATCCAATCTCTACGCCATCTAGGGCAATGTTGACGATAGCGGGAACCGTGGTTCGTAGATGTTGGTTGTAGCTGGCGACTAATGCGCTTTGGTGCTCATTGACCACGATCGGCTGGTCATCAATGAAGACCTGATTGTCGCGGGTCATTTTAAGGTGATTACCCGCCGCATTAGTCAGTACGAGATTGTCTGGGTTGACGGCGATGTTACCGTCTAGCTGCCACTTGCAGAGGCTAGGAGTACTTGCGTAAGCACTGGAGACGATAACGATCATTGATATATAACCGACAAGCATAGCCAATATAGCTTTTTTCATTTTGAGTTTTACCTTTGAATAAGGGTGTCAGTGTAGGTCTAGCAAATTGCAGGCCAGGCGGTTAATGCCTTGATAAACAGGCAGTCTGCCATCAGGGGTGGCAAATTTCACGGACACAAAATGATGGAATTGACCAAGTTTTAGGTTTTGCCACGGTTTACGTCCGATGCGCCAGCCGGCATTAGGCCCGACAGGCGTCGGACCAGATTTTTTTATTGGCGGTCTTCGACCTCTACTTGATTGATTTTGAGCTCTGATATGACCTGCTTGACGCCTTTGGCTTCTTGAGCAATTTTGATCGCGATTTGTTCCTGGCTGGCACTCGAGACTTTGCCTCGAAGTGTGACCACTTGCAGATAAGTGTCGACATTGATGTTGAGCGACTTAATGGCTCTCTCGCGAATTAACTTGGTCTTGATCGCCGCAGTAATTGCCGCGTCATCTGTAATTTGGCCGACGCTACGTTCGTCGTTACCCATCATATAGCCGCCGGCAGCCGCGCCGCCGGCTACGACGGCGATGCAGCTTGAGAGCAGGGTGGTGGTCATGATTAGAATCAGGAGCGTGCGTGGCAAAGTCATCAAAAATTCCCAAAGTCATTTGAGGAGTATATTAGGCTTTTCATAGGCTGTTGGATACTGACTGCATCGTTGCGGGTTGGCTTGATGTGCCAACCGATAAAATTTAGTGGCTATTGAGCCAACCTTGCAGTTCAGGCAGCAGCGGGACGGGCACCGGGCCTGTGACCACTAGGTGTCGCCACCTCTGCGCTGTCGTTGGTTGACTTCCGACCAGCTGTTTGGCCCGCAGCATGCCCAGGTATGGCGCCGACATGACCGCCGGTCGAAACCGAACCTCATCGACGAGTCGGGTCGCGGTGGCTTTTGGCGTTGCGGTATTGGCCAACAGGAAGTTGATAGCCTGTTGTCGAGTCCAGTAAAGATGGTGCAACCCGGTATCAATTACCAGCATCGCTGCGAGTTCCGCATTCATGGCGAGTAAACCGAGGCGGTCCTGTGGTCGCTCAGTGGTAGCATCCAGCGCCATGTTGGTGAGGTACAGCGACCAACCAGAAATATACCCTGGGTCATCGTTGGCGCTCAATAATGTGGATAGGCTACGGGGCTGTTGGCGAACCTGGTGTATGCCCGGGATGGTGTAATAATAGGTCTTGGCGGTGAGTTCATGCCAGCTAGGCGATGACTCGCTGAAATTGATCACCATTTGCCCCAGCGTTTCACTGGGTTGCTGATATTCGATGGGCAGTGCGTATCGACTCATGAGCGGTGGTGCGGCAATAATTTCAAGGCTTGTCAGGGGTGTGTCGCTGACCCAGAAGGTGCTCGCCTGCTGAATAGCAAGTATCTGGTCCGTCACCGTTGACAAATACTTCTGCCTTGCGGCGTCGTTATTATTAAGGACAACGTCCTGGGTCGCACGCATCTGTTCGTAGACGTTGTTGGTGCTGGTCTCCGGATGTAGATTTTGCCATTGAGTCGTCAAGGCTTCTTGAATCTTCTGTAGTTCCACCAGGCCTAAAGCGTGAATCGACTCGGCGGAGCGTTCATCGGCACTAAAGCGGCGCAGTCGATATTGATAATAGTCGGGCTCAGTTTGCGGGCCGTTAGTTGCGGAGTTGCAGTCGATATTGGCGTAAAAATGCTTTAAGGCCGGGGTGATAGAAGCCTCCAGGCTGACATCAAATTGATCTAGGTAGGTTTGCTGAATTCGCTCGGGCAAGCCCATCTCCACTAACCGGTAATGTAACGTATCCCTGAGCGCGGTAGTTTCGCCGAGGGCTTTGACGCCGTTTTTCAGGGTTAGACATTCTGCCGTCGTCAGATTTTCATGCAGAATAGGTGCTTGTTGCAGCGATCGGTTGAGAAGAGTGACTTGCGCTAATAAAGGCGTGAGCCCTGAGTCGGGGTTGATGGGGTGGCTAGATAGCAATCGCAATAGATCGACTTGAGGGCCGTGGTAAGGTGATAGTGCATGGTCTTGGGCCGAAAATCTGGCCTGTTGCTGGAGCATCAACTGGGTATAGCGTAGCAATTTCAGTCGCAGTAATCGCTCCGAATCAAGCCGCTGGGTATCAATGCTTTGGATTTGTTTGTGGTAATAATTGAGGATATTAAGCTTGTCGTTGATGATACGAGTCTCACTGAACTCAAAGCTAAGAATGTTATTTGGAATCTGATTGAACTCTAACTGTAAGCGCGCCAGTAGTTCATCAAGGATGCTATTTTCAAAATCGTTTATAATACTCGACGACTCGGTGCCAGGTCTGTTGTTGCGGGCGTCAGCCTGCAGCGTCGATGAGCCCAGCGCTATTGTCAGCAGCAGGCACAGCGCCGTAGCGATGCGACTGCGGCGTGGTAGGCCTGTCAGTAATATCTGCCACAGGTTATCGGCTGCCCTGTTGATACCGGGGCGAGATTTTTGAGCAGTGATAAGGCGGGAGCTTGTCATAGGTTTGTCGCGTTAGTGCTGTGAAGTGGCATTGCTGGTAGGCGGCTCTTGCCTGTCTGTGGGCAAACGGCAGCCAAGCTTACCTATGGTGCCAGTCCATCTTCGATGCTACTGATCAGCTGGTTGAAATCGGCGATGGGTGCGGCTGTCGCCGCTAACAGGGATAGGCTGTCATCTCTGAAGGTTTGATTTGTAATCGCCTGCAGATTGACTAACAGATTCAGGCGCGAAGATTGGATGCAAGAGAGCAGTAAACTTGCGGCGATGCCGACATCGGTGATCAGGTTTTTGTTGCCTCGGTCGCGCAGAGTGATTGCTGTGGAAAGCAGGGCGAGACAAGCTTTGAGCATCTCTGTTGGTGCAAGCGCGGCAGTTTCCAGGGCCTGCTGCAGCGCAACTTGTTTGAGTTGTTTCGCTGCCGAGTCGTTAGCGGGTAAACCGTAAGCTGCCATTACTTCGTTAAAGCCAGCGATGTCCTGTTCCGCGAGTTCGAGAAAGTGCCGGCTGCTTGTCTCGCACATAGCGATAATCGTCGGCAGCGATAACGACTCATCTTTACTGTATTGCGCCACCATGCCTAGCAGTGCTGCCGCTTGAGCGCCTGAAATGCCGGCGGCTGCGCCACCTCCTGGTGTGGAGGTTTTGCCGGCAAGTCGTTGCAAGTACGTGTCAATGGACTGGTCGGCTAACATCGCTCAGGCTCCGTGAAAATTCTTGTACAAACGCACCGTATTCCGCATACACATGGCGACGGTCATGGGACCGACCTTCGGAATAAAAATATTTGTGTGGGATGCAATATCATCGGCAAAATTCGGCACGCTGGAAAAGTTCAGGCAGACAGTGCCGGGAAGAATTTCATCGCAGCGAACTTTTTCGAAGTGCTTGCTTGGTACGCCAGTAATGACGATATCGGAAGTCGCTAATGCCTCCGACCGGGAAATGTCGACCTCGGCAGGCTTGGCATTGCTAAATAGCAATGGCCCATTAATATCGAAGGAGTACACTTTGGCGCCATCGTTAGAAAGCATTACCGCTAATGGTCTGCCAATGACTTCACTGCGGTTGAATATGGTGACTGTTTTACCCATGAGTGGGTGTTCATCTTGGGGTTCGCAAATACCCGTTTCAGCCAGTATTTTAATGATGGCCAATGGCGTACAGGGCAACAAGGCCTTTTTTAATGGATCGCCGGGGACAGCGAGACGGTCGTTGGTGTATAGCTTGTGAGTCCAGTATTGGCTGCCGGCCTCGATATCTTTGCGATAATCTACTAGGTTGCGCAGGTAGCTGTCCTGCTCATTATGAAACACAGGGAAATAGATAAAAATACCATGTACTTCTGGGTCGGCATTGAGGGCCAGAATTGCATTCTCCAGGTCGAGGCGTTCAATGTTACGTAGGTCGTAATCGATGCCGATGGCATCGAATTTTTGTTGCGTCGCGCGCGCATAAGCCAAGGAGGGTTTATCCTGGCTGGCAATCAGGCCGACGACTTTAATTCGAGTCGAGATGCGCTCGACTTGCACTTTGACCTCTGCCACATATTTCTTGGCAATCTGCGCCGGATCGAGTTGCGGGTTGTTTTGTTGTTCGGCGGGTTCAGTCACAGCATGCTCCGTGGTTCAGTCATCGTAATGGTGCTGCTGACGCGTGATCGAGCCAAGATACCCCTTGTGATGGCGCATGCCGTAGTCGTGGGTCGTGAATCCCTTGAGTTCCATCAACGTCAGCGCTAGCGCATCGCTAATAGCCTGCATGACAGCAATGCTGGCGCTGGGTGTTACCTGTAAAGGGCAGGGTTCAACAATGTTACTGCCCATGTCGAGGACCAGCTCGCTGAGATCACGTAAGGGCGAGTCGGGGTGGGAGGTGACACCGATAACACGGCTGACCCCAAGCTGACGGGCATTTTCCAGCATTTCGATCACCTCAATGGACTTGCCGCTAGTAGAGAAGGCGATGATGATATCTTCAGGGTTAACCATGCCTAGATCACCATGGCCAGCCTCAGCGGGGTGAACAAAAAATGCTGGTGTGCCGGTGGATGACAAGGTTGCTGAAAACTTGTTAGCGACGTATCCGGCCTTGCCGATCCCCGTGGTGATGACCTTGCCTGGGCAAGCAAGCAACAGGTGCATTGCGGTCTCAAATTCATCCGTGATGTTGATTTGGTTAATGGCCTCGGCCTCTTTCTGGACAATGAAGGCCATGCGCTCTTTGATGTTCACGAATTTTTTACCACAAGATGACTAATTAAGGTGGGTGATTATACGCGATCAAAATGCAGGTGTGGGATGAATTATGGTGCTTTTTGTTAAATTCACCGGCTTTCTCATCGCCACTTGCTGGGATGAACGCTGACTTGCTGGCGGTGAAGGTGAGGCGCTGCCGCTGCGTGGCGCATAGTTGGATTTTTATTGTCAAGGGCGCGCCGTTGGGTGCTCAGACTTATGCAAGCGCGATCAGTGGGCATTAGACTATGTGGTTTCGTCGCCAGAGCCCACCTGTGGCGTGTCAGGGCTGGAGGGGGTGGTCCAGCGACAGAGGATTTCATCGTTTGATAGGTTTGAGACTGATCTAGCCCTTCCTGCGATGCGTACAACCGGCCATATTGGTTAAAAAGAGGCGGAATCTGTATGATCACAGCCAGTAAAATGTCATTCGATGCTAATGATGCTAATGATGCTAATAAGGTAGTTATGCTAGCCGAGGCCAGATCAGACAATTGGAGCCAATTGCTCATGAAAGTGGGTGCCGATCGTGACAAAGCGGCGTTCGCGCTGCTGTTCGATCATTTTGCGCCACTTTTGAAGGGTTTTCTGATGAAGGGTTCGGCGCTAGGCCCGGAGCGGGCAGAAGAATTGGCCCAGGAAACCATGATTAAGGTTTGGCGTAAAGCCGATAGTTTTAATGCCAGCAAGGCCTCTGCCAGCACCTGGATTTACACGATTGCACGGAATTGCCGCATCGACTGGTTGCGCCGGGAAGCCAAGTCGAGTCGGGATATTGAGGCGGAAGATATTTATGAGTTCGGCGATGAAAACCCGTCGTTCAACTCACTGGTGCAAATTCGCAACCGGGATAAGATTCGAGAGAACCTTGCATTTTTGCCGCCGGAGCAGTTGGAGGTTTTGGCTAAAATTTATTTCGAAGGCAAGACCCATAGTGAGGTCTCCCTAGAGTTGGACTTACCGCTAGGGACAGTTAAATCGAGAATACGACTGGCGTTGAACCGGTTGCAGGTGCGGATGACCGCAGCGGAGGCGAAACAAGATGCCTGAGGTTAGACTTCACCCAAATACTGACGTACTCCTAGAATTTGCAGCAGGGAGTTTGAGTCCGGCGCAAGCCGTAGCGGTCTCGGCCCATCTTTTTTACTGCCCCCATTGTCAGGCAAAATCAGGTACCCTGGATGCTATCGGCGGCAACTTACTCGCCGATAGCGAAGCCGTCAGCGTGTCTGTGGATTGCCGAAGCGATGTGATGGCGCAGCTTGATACGGTGGGTACTGCATCACCGGAGAAGCTTGAAATTAATGATGCAGCGCCTCAAGGTGTTCGTTGGAAGAACTTGCCACCACTGGTGAACAGGCTGTTCCGCGAGAGCGGCATTAGTTGGCGACACTTATCATCGTCCTTGCGAGTCGCCAGACTACCGGTAGGTGAGAGGCGCTTTGAGCTTGCTCTGCACCAAATCAAGGCGGGTGGCAGCGCGCCAGCCCATGACCATCGCGGTTTAGAGATTACGGTGGTGCTGCATGGCAGCTTCTCTGATGATGAAGGGGTTTATCACCAGGGCGACTATATCACCCGCGAACCCGGTCATGTTCACACACCGATCGCCACTGCCAACACCGAGTGCGTTTGTCTATCGGTACTCGAGGCACCGATTCGGCTGGTGGGTCGATTCAGCCGTCTGTTCAACCCGTTTCTGTCGTTTATGCCTGGCTGACTTTGTTCTCTGTCCTGCCCTGCCTTTCCTTTCCCGCCTAAATGCGGTTCAATCTGAGGGTTATTTATCAGATGGAGAGGATTATGGAGGCAAGAGAACGGTCGGGAACAGAGATCATTCGGGCATTCTGCGCTTGTTGGTCGACACTGGACGCCGCCGCGTTAGCCAACTATTTCACCGAAGATGGCACCTATTACAATATGCCGTCAGTGCCCACCCAGGGGCGGGCCAATATCGAGCAATTCATTGCTGCCTTTTCTGCCAGCTGGACTAAGACTGATTGGGAAATTCTGAATATCCTTGAACAAGGTAGTGTGGTGATTGCTGAGCGGGTCGATCGTATCATGCTCGGGGATAAGGCCGTTGAGTTGCCCTGCTGCGGGGTCTTCGAGCTGGAAAACGGCAAGATCAAAGTCTGGCGCGACTATTTCGACCTGAACACTTACATGAAAGCGCTGGGGTAATTGGGGGCGGTGGCTAGGCGCCAGCGGCGCATAGACACGGGTTGACTCAGGTATGCTTGCCGATTTGCCACCCGGAGGCGCTGAGTGCATCGCTTGCAAAACTTGCCGCGGTTGGTTCTAGGCGGGTGGCCATTGTGTCATTCCAGCGGTTCAGGAAGCCGAACAGAGATATGACACCGACGATTTCAACCACCTCACGTTCGCTAAAATGCGCCTTGAGCGTTTCCATATGGATGGCCTCCACGCCATTTGGCACAGTGCCACCGTGGAGTGCGACGCGCAAAGCCGCGCGCTCGGCGACGGAGAACAGGTCTGACTGATCGAACTCGAAGGCCTTACTCATCTTTTCCCGAGAAACGCCGCGTTTTACGGCGTTGTGTGAAGTATGCGCCTGACAATAGCGGCAGCCAGCGGCATTGCTGGTGACATAAGCGACCAGCTGCTTGAGACCGGGATCGACCTGTCCTGTATTCAGTACCGTGCTGGCCAATGCCGTGAATTGGCTGAGAAGTTCTGGCCAGTGCGCCATGGCGTAAAAGCTGGTTGGCACAAACCCCATACCCGCTTCCACGGTCTGAAATAAAGGCTCGAAGTCGGCGAGTTGATCGCGGGGAACAGAATCGATATGGGCCATGGTTGAGCTCCTTTGGGGTCACGGGCAATGCCCAGGTTCAATAGAAAGCCTAATCCATCAAATGACAGGATACCAGGTGACTCTTGTCTGCCATCGGCGAGTCGAGATGTGGAATGTCTTGGCTGCAACGAGACATGGCGCTGGGGCATCGAGGATGAAAAGTGCAGCCCGATGGCGGCGCAATCGGTGACGGCACATCACCGCTGATAATTTGGCGTTGTACCTTGCGATGGGGATCTGGCACAGGTATCGCAGAAATGAGTGATTGAGTATAGGGATGTTGAGCGTTTCGATAAATTTCTTCGCTGCGGCCGCTCTCAACAATCTTGCCCAGGTACATGATCGCTATCCGGTCCGAGATATGTTTTACAACAGCCAGATCATGGGCGATAAACAGATACGACAAATTGAATTCTTGTTGTAGCTCGATCAAGAGATTGAGTATCTGGCTCTGAATCGAGACATCCAGCGCAGAGACAGGCTCATCGCAGATCACGAGTTTGGGGTTCAGGGCGAGCGCTCGAGCGATGCCAATCCGCTGGCGTTGACCGCCTGAAAATTCGAATGGATAACGGGTGACTGAGCGCGCCGGTAACCCGACGATATTCAGCAACTCCAGAACACGCTTGGCCCGCGATGCTCGATCGCCGATGTTCTGGACAATGAGCGGTTCCTGAATGATATCGCCCACCGTATGCCTCGAATTCAATGATTCCATCGGATCCTGGAATATCATCTGAATATGTTGCCGCTGAGGCTTCAAGGCATGGCTACCGAGATGCGTGATGTCCTGATCGCAAAATTCTATGCTGCCAGCTGTGGGCTGATAGAGTCGGGTAATGCAGCGCCCTAGTGTCGACTTGCCGCAGCCTGACTCGCCAACCAGACCCAGGGTTTCACCGGGCGCAATATCCAGTGACACGCCATCGACGGCCTTGTTGAATTTGCTGGCGCGAAGAAAAATACCTTCTTTGACGGGGAAGTGCATCTTCAGATCACGAACTTTTAACAGTGATTCACTCATAGGTCTTGCCACCGAAAACAGCTCACTTCATGGCTGGTCGAAACCTGCTCGATCAAGGGCGACGCGTGTGTGCATGAAGGTTGCGCATGTGGGCAGCGGTTTTCGAAACGACAACCCTGCGGCAGATCGAGCAGCCCCGGTACCATGCCGTCAATTACGCTGAGTTTGGCTTTGGGAATAGTGTCGAGGCGCGGGATCGACGCCAACAGGCCCCGGGTATAGGGGTGTGCGGGGTTGTCAAACAGATCATAGACTGAGCCCTTCTCCACAACCCTGCCAGCATACATGACGACGACATGATCACAGGTCTCGGCTATGACGCCGAGATCATGGGTGATCAGAATGACTGACATGCCAAGATCGGACTGCAACTCTTTAATCAGCTCCAAGATCTGTGCCTGAATGGTCACGTCAAGTGCCGTGGTGGGTTCATCGGCGATCAACAGCGATGGGTTGCATGCCAGGGCGATGGCGATGACGACTCGCTGGCGCATACCGCCGGATAATTGATGGGGATATTCACCCATGCGGATATCGGGAGAGGGAATGCCCACTCTATCGAGGATTTTCACCGCTTCCTGAATGGCTTCTTGTGCCGTGTAATGTCGATGCAGCAGCAACACTTCGGTGATTTGTCGGCCAATAGTGTGAACTGGGTTGAGCGCTGTCATGGGTTCCTGGAACACCATGCTGATATCTGCGCCGCGAATTTTCTGCATCTCCGTCAAGGGCAGTCGGGTCAGATCACGACCCTTGAACAGGACTTCGCCACTGGTGATTTTACCCATAGGCTGCGGTAATAAGCGCATGATCGACAAGGCTGTGACGCTCTTGCCGCAACCAGACTCGCCGACAATACCCAGTGTTTCGCCAGCAAGCGCAGAAAAGCTGACGTCGTCGACAGCGCGGACGACCCCCTCATCGGTATCGAATTCCGTGACCAGGTGACTGACTTCCAACAATGCTTCAGACATGGATTGAGTCTCTTTGGAAATGGTCACCCAAGATCATTTGTATTGATCAAAAGTGCGGATTGCCGGGCCGAATGAGGTGCCGGTTTTCTGGGCTTCCAGCGTTTCGGCGCGCATCACCGGATCTATCCAGTGCACATGATACTGGGTAGCCGAGCCCGAATGTTTATGGTTGAAAAATTCAGGGTAACGGACCCAGCGCCAGTGGCCGAGGCGATAAAATGGCTGATAAAAACCGGGAACGAAAGAGCCGTAGTCGTGATGCATCTCAGTCATCTTGTGCGCCAGGCTGATCATTTCTGCCTTATCCGAGGAGGCGCGGTAAGCGTCAATCAGCTTGTCCATTTCAAATATGGCAATGGCTTCGAGGTTATTAGTCTGGGTTTTTAACTTGCGAACTGGATTGACACTGCCGTCCTCAAGGAACGCATCATCATAGGCATTATCGGAGTGATAGGTTTCCCAGAAACGCGGATACATTTCGAGCGAGGTGTTGAACGCAGAGAAATGAATGTCGTGCTGTTTTTCCTGCACTTTTTTCCAGCCCGCTGTACCGTCCAGAATTTCAACTCGCAGTTCAAGTCCTGTTTTTAATGCCTCTTCCTTCAAGATGGTGATGACATCTTTGAGATTCTCGTAACCGGAAGACAGGGTGAATGCCAACTTCTGTCCTTGCGCATTGATGAGAATGCCGTTCTCGTCACGTTCGGTAAACCCAGCTTTAGCAAAATGGGCCAGGGCCTTGTCGATATTAAATTCTCTGGCGCTCAGTGTAGGGTGGCTGAATTCACCATAACCGTCTGAGGAGGTCTGCAGCCGGGAGTAGTCGCCACGGAAAAACCGGTCTATCACGAGTTGCCAATTGATCGCGTAATTGATGCCAATGCGGACATCCTGATTGTCGAGTAAGGGTTTCGACGTATTGAGCCAGAGGCCGTAGGTGGGTCTTGGCTTCTGATTATAGAAGATCGACTTTTGGATATAGCCATGTTCCACATCGACGTCTGTGTTCGGCAATTTATCGTACCAGTACTCCGCCAAGTTAAGACCGAACTGATCGATGTCGCCTTTTTTAAAGGCCTCGAATACCTTGGCAGAATCCCGAATGACCGTCAGTTGAATTTTGTCGAGGTTGTAGCGGTTTTTCCAAAACTTATTGTCGATCGCCCACCAGTCCTTCAATCTCGTCAGGGCGATAGAGGTCCCTTTTTTGATGTCCTTGTCCTTGATGATGTAAGGGCCAGTAGTAGGTTGGAAGCGCCATTGATAGCGGTCGACATAGTCATCCCCTAGCTCTTGGTAGAAGTGGCGAGGCATGGGCCGCAGTTCAAGTACCCGAGAGTCCATGTCGGGCTTTGCCTCTGGGATGGTGATGGAGAACGTCAGATCATCGTACTGGGTAATATTCGTATATTGGGTGCTGTACCAGTTCTTGTACCAGGGTGCGACGATATAGTCGGATTGAAAAATGAAAAACATAAACATGAAATCTTCTGCCGTCACTGGTTCGCCGTCAGACCAGCGGGCATTGGGGTTCAATTTGGCGTAAATCGTTTTGTTGTCGGTATCTACTGCCCAGGATTCGGCCAGCGCGGGGTAGAAGTCGAATTTGTCAGGGTGACGATGGGCCAGCCCGAGGCTGGTGTAGTCGAGGATCCAGGGGCGAAAAGAGCCGTTAGAATCCGGCCCAGCGGTGCGTAGAGTTCTTGGGAAATCTCCAATTTGGCTGTATTCAGTTCCACCTTTTATAGCCTGGTCAGAGCCGATTTCGGGCAAGTCCATACCGTCTTGCCAGTCCAGATCAGCGGGTAAATCGGCCAGGGTCTTGAAACTGAAAAAGTCGGGCCGCGCGGCGTAGTAGTCCTGCACTTCCTGACGATTATCGGGGGCTAGTGTCGCGTCTGTGGACTGAGACTCTTCAGCGCCACCGCAGGCACTGAGGAGAAAACCAAGCAAGAGCACGCCGAAAAGGTGTCGACTGGTAGTGGTGTGCATAGTTAACCTCGATTAATGATAGCCGTTACTAAGGGCTTGTTATTTGTAAACCGTAAATTTCTTTGGATCAAAGGATTCCCGCACTGCCTCGCCGATAAATGTGACCAGCGTCAACAATGTGACCAGGGTCAGAAATGCTGATGTGACGATCCAAGGTGCTGTACGCAGGTTCGCAGTGCCTTGTTTGAGCAATTCGCCCAGACTCGGCGTCGGCGCAGGCAGGCCGAAGCCCAGAAAGTCCAGGGCGGTAATCGCGCCGATGGCGCCAACGATTGTGAATGGCATATAAGTCACGAGGGTCGACATGACGTTCGGTAGAATATGGTTAAAGATGATTCGACTATCGCTGGCGCCGATAATGCGCGCCGCGGCTATATAGTCTCGGGTCTTTTCTTTGTAGGTTTCGGTGCGCATGTAATAGGTCATGCCAGGCCAGGAAAATAGCACCATCACGGTCAATAAAATGCCGATCCGCGTGGCAACGGCAAAGGTTGACGGTATCACCGAAAACACGATGATGACTGTGTACAGGAACGGAATATTTGACCATATTTCAATCAAACGCTGGAAAATGAGATCGAAGACCCCGCCAAAGTAACCCATTGCGCAGCCGATGCTGATGCCTATCACGTAAACCCAGACCATGAACGCGATGGAAAACATCAAGGCGATACGAGTGCCGTAAAACAGGCGGGCTAATATATCGCGACTCGTGGTATCAGTCCCCAGGTAGTGCTTGAGTTCGAGGGTGGGCGGCAGTGGTTTGTAGATGCCGCCAGGCGCATGGTTCTCAAAGGCGCTATAGGGAATCAGCGGCATGATCACAAAATCGCCGTTGTCAGCCTGCTCAAATGTCTGCTGAAGATCACGATAGTTAGTTTCGTAGCCGTAGGTTAAGCCAAAGTCAGTACCCGGGTGGAAGTCGGTATAGGTTGGAAAATACCAGGTATCTTCATAGGAGACGAGCAGGGCGCGGTTGTTCACCAGTAGTTCGCCAATGGAGGTCAGCAGCATCAGGCCAGCCAGAATCAGAAAGCTGTAGTAGCCTCGCTTGATCCCGCGAAAGCGCCGCAATTTTTTTTGGGTCTGGGGGTTTAGACTCAACATGGGCTACGGCCGATCATTGAAAACGAATCCTGGGGTCGACCAGGGCGACCAGAAAGTCAGAGATAATATTGCCTATCAGAAGCAAAAAGCTGGTCAATAAAACGACACCCATGACTACCGGGTAGTCGCGGTCGAGCACTGCCGTCAGGCCGAGCAAACCAAAGCCGTTAATGTCAAACACGGTTTCGATGAGGAATGACCCCCCGACCAGTAAGCCAATGTTTTGACCAAACGTGGTGGCAATAGGAATCAGCGAATTACGCATGGCATGTCCAGTAACCGCACGACGAAATGACACGCCTTTGGCGATGGCTGTGCGGATGTAGTCTGATGCGAGATTGTCCATCAGGTGGTTCTTCAGCAATAAGGTGGTGAAGGCGAAGGCACCGATCAGGTAGCAAATCAACGGCAGTACGGAATGGTTGATCAGGTCCATCACCTTGCCCCAGAGAGTCAGGTCATCGAAGCGCATGCTCACGAAGCCGCCCATGGGAAACCATTCCAGACGGACTGAGAAGTACAGTAATAGTAAGGCGCCAAGGACATAGCCGGGTACTGCATAGCCAACAAAAATCAGTATCGAAGTGATGGTGTCAACGGGAGTTTTGTGTTTGATGGCCTTAACAACACCTAACGGAATGCTGACGGCGTAGGTGATGATTAGCGTGACAAGGCCGTAATATAGGGAGACAGGGAAGCGGTCGCTGATCACGTCCCATACGGGTTCGTTGTAACGATAGGAGGAGCCCAGGTCGCCTTGCGCTACTTTGCTGACCCAGTCCAGATAACTCTCGAAGATCGGCTTGTCGAAGCCATAATATTCTTTTAATCGAGCCAGTTGTGATTCTGATAGTGCCATGCCTTCACCGGCCACCTGGGTGCTGATGCCCGTGGAGGCATTCATCTGCTGTGATTCCATGATGGCCCGTTCCAACGGCCCGCCTGGTACCAGGCGAGTAATGGCAAAGACAATAATCGTCACGCCGACTAGCGTCGGTAAGATGAGCAATAATCTTCTAAAGAAATAATCACGCATAGTACGTTGGTCAATGTCCGTTGTGCTGTAGTGAAGAGATTTTTTGATCTCCCTGAATCAAAAGTCGCCTGGGTGAGGCGTTTGGATTATCTGTGCACAGCTTGTACTGGTGCGCGGATGTTGCCACAAACCGGCGTCTGATAAAAGGCGCATAATGTATATGGCGTGTTGGGTTTCGCCGTTTTATGTGACGGACAAGACTGGTTGTTTAGCGCAAACTTGAGGTAACCTTGCGATTGTTGGTGAATTGAACACATAAGGAACAGCGACCATGGAACTAGAGTTATTGCCGGTGGATAAATACACTGATGCGGCCATTTCGATGGTCATCACTTATGCGCCGCAACTGGTCCTCGCCCTGGTGACGTTGTTTGTTGGCTTATGGGTGATAAAAGGCATTCTGGCGGGAGCACACAGCGCTTTTTCTCGTGCTGAGGTAGAGGCAACCTTGCAGAAGTTTCTGCTGAGCTTGATAGGTATTGGCCTCAAGGGCTTATTGATCATCAGTGTGGCCTCCATGATTGGCATCGAAACGACCTCGTTTATCGCTGTCCTCGGTGCGGCCGGCTTAGCTGTTGGTCTGGCTTTGCAGGGTAGTTTGGCGAACTTTGCCGGTGGTGTACTTATCTTGCTGTTCAAGCCTTACAAAATCGGCGACTTTATCGATGCGCAAGGACATATGGGAACCGTCCGAGAAATCGGCATATTTCACACCATCATGACTACGGGTGATAACAAAACGATCATCATCCCGAACGGAGCGGTTTCGAACAGTGCCATTACGAATTTCTCGGCACAAGCCACGCGACGAGTCGACATTATTTTTAGCATTGGCTATGACGATGATCTGCGTCAAGCGAAGGACATTCTTCGTGATTTGATTGAAGCGGACGAACGGATTCTTAAAGACCCGCTGCCTCTGATTGTGATTTCAACACTGGGTGACAGTTCGGTGGATATTACGACCCGTTCTTGGGTAGAGGCGGCGAACTACTGGCCCGTATTGTTCGATCTAACGGAAAATACTAAGTTAGCGTTCGATGCAGCGGGAATCAGTATTCCGTTTCCACAAACGGATGTGCATCTCTACCAGGGTTCCAAAGCTTGAGCTCAACCGTCCTGTCTCCAAGCTGAGACTTCCTTGGTGGCTAAGGGCCACATTTTGCGCAAGGTCTTGGGCGTAGACATCACTGCATCCATAATGTCGAGCACCGGCGTTATCACGGGCGTCAACTTTTATGGGCCGACAATGTTAGGAAGTGTAATGTTTGTCCTAGGTCTAACTAATGGTTTGACCGTAGCCTGGTCGAAGTCCGTTGGCTAATTACGTCTCTTGGCGCTCGTTCTAGATGGCAACGTGAAGGTTAGACTAGCTTTGCGATGCAATCATAAACAATCCGCGATAGCAGGGTCGCCCTTGGTACAGCATCACCATCGCTGCGCATTTGGTTCATGGCATAACCGATGGCCACCCGCTCGACAGGATCCGCAAAACCCGTGGATCCGCCTGCGCCATCATGGCCGAAAGCCTGCTCGTGAGGGCCGAATTCCTGTCGACTATTGCGCATAAAGCCTCTTGCCCAGTGCATGGGTTTATTTAACACACGGTCAACCGGCGAATCGATCTCTAACTGTGTTGCAGCTTGAAGTGCCTTTTGACTGATAAGTTGGCCGCCTTGAAATTGGCCGCCCATGGCTAAAGTTGAATAGATTTTGGCGATGCCTCTCGCATTGGCCTGACCATTGGCAGCGGGGATTTCAGCCTGGCGCCAGGCTGCATTGCTGACATCACGAAAGGGGCTGATGACTGGGTTTTGTTGGGCTATGGCAAAAAGTGGCGGGGCGCTGACCTTGGGGCCTGGGGCCGGTTGCTTGCGGGCGCGATTGGGCCCGATCATGGCCGCGCAGCGGGCGAGTTCTGAGCTTGGCAGGCCAATATAAAAGTCGGCGTTCAGCGGCGCCGCGATTTTCTCGTTGAAGAATTGTCCCAAGCTCTTGCCTGTGATCCGGCGGATGAGCTCGCCGGGCAAATAGCCCCAGGTGACCGCGTGATAGCCTGTGCCTTCGCCAAGTGGCCATAAGGGACGTTGGGCGGCCAATAGGTTAGTCATTTTTTGCCAATCATAAAGGTCTGCCACTTCGATTCGGGTTTCTATGCCACACAGGCCGGCTTGGTGAGATAACATTTGGGCAACAGTAACGTTCTGCTTGCCTGCCGCGCCGAATTCGGGCCAGTGTTGGCTGACGGTATCCGCATAGTTGATCTTGCCTTCATCCACCAGTACCGCCAGTGCCAGCGCCGCCATGCCTTTAGTGGTGGAATAAACGTTGACCAGGGTGTCTGCCTGCCAGGGCTGAGTCATCTCTGGATCCGTAAAGCCACCCCAAAGATCGACGACTTTCTCACCCTGGTAGTAAGCGCAAAAGCTGGCGCCCACTTCAACATCTAGCCATAGATCCTGGAAGGTCTGTTTGACCGCTTCGAAGCCCGTTGCTACCTCGCCTTGAATAGTGATGTCCATTTTCGCCACAGTACCTTATTTGGAGTAGAAATCTGGTGGATACTAACACTAACGGCGTGATGAGTAATGCCAGTCGCCAAGGGCTAATCACCCTGGCGTTTTTTCGTCACTTAAAGGCACGTCTCGGAAAGTATTGGGGCTGGCTAAGCGAGCTTGTTGTGCCAGTAGGGTTAAATTTGAAAACCATTCAGCTAAGGGCGGCTCACCGCACTGGGCGCTGAGCCGGTTGAAGTAGTCGGTCTGTTTTTCTGCCAACTTGTGGAAGTGTCGAGTTTTAATGCCTGCGTCACGAAGGCTTTGCACATGGGCCCGTTGGTCCGCTTCCATTTGCCTTTGTTCCGGCAGGTTGAATTGGCCGGCAAGCCAGCGAGCAAACCAGCGCGCCTGGATCTCAAATAAGGGAAATGGCACGATTAAGTAAGGCAGGCCGATGAATGCCAGGGTTGGATAGGCCGGCACGACAAGATCCTGATAGAGCGGACTCACCCAGTTGTCTTCGACGCTGACGATGTCGTTACTCAGGAAGGGAAATTGGTATTCGTAGCCAGTACAAAACATCAATACATCAATGTCAGTGAGTCGCTCGGCATCGCTGAGCACGAGGTCGCCCTGAGGATCAAAGCCGATGGGTTCGCCGTGAGTGTGAACCGGGTTGGGCAGGACCGATGCCTGCCTGCCCGCCAGAGCCTGGCCGCACCAATCTACCTTAGCTGCTGTGGTCGCGATTTCGCGAGAGATATCGGCTCCTGATGCCGCGGCCCCCCAGAGAACCACGCGTTGATCCTGGTAGGCCTTCGCGTCGCGGTAGTTGTGGCTATGGATGATACGACCTTTAAAATGCTCAATTCCGGGCAGATGTGGCACTCGGGGCTGGGAATAGTGACCGTTACAGACCATGACTGCATCAAAGGTTTCGGTTGTCAGCGAATGATCAGCAAGGTCCCAGGTGACTTGCCAGGAATTACTTTCAGGTCTGACGCTGACAATTCTGTGATTGCAGCGCAGATAGTTTTGGAGCTGGAAGTCACGACAAAAATTTTCCAGGTAAGTCAGCACGCACCGATGATGAGGAAAGCGAGGCCAGTCATCCTGGCCGCCACCCTGGCTATCAAATGGATAGTCAAGAAACGCCATGAGGTCACGAGGCAGGTTAGTTCGCAAGCTGGCATAGATCGATGAATACACCGGTTTGTCCGCCTGGCGCCCGCTCGGGTCGTCATCTATCGCCGGATCAAATACCCAGACGCCACCGATGCGAGCAGATTGCTCGAAAATCACGGGCTCGTGCCCGACTCTGATCAACTCTCGAGCCGCAACGAGGCCTGCTGCACCTGCGCCGATAATGGCGACTCGTCGAGTGTTCATCGTTCAGCGAGTCTCAGCCAGCGCCAGATCCTCGCGGATATAACGATTCGCCAGGGCATAGTGTAAGGCCGCCCACAGATTGATGCAGACGAAGATCATCAGGGAGTAGCGTAAGGACTCGTTACCGTAGTCTGTCTTGAAGTAGTCACTGAGTACGCCGACCAGTTGCGGGCCAATGCCGAGACCGATCAGGTTAGTTAAAAACAGGTTGATGGCCGCCGACACGGAGCGCATGCGAACGGGTACCAGACTTTGAATCGCCGAAAATCCGGGGCCGATATAAAATCCGCTACAAAACGCCGGTATGCAGAATAAGGCGATTGCTAACCAGGTTGTCTCGACCAGAAAGGACGCGACTGCCAAAGGAACAACAAGGGTCAGGCCGATGGCGACTACCCACAGATTCCAACGCACATCTCTGGCAGACATTCGATCGGCGATCACGCCAGAGCAGAAGGTGCCAATACCGCCGATGATGCCGTACAGAAATGCAAGGGTGAAACCCACTTCGGTTTGGGATAAACCGTGTGATCTGACGAAGTAAGCGGGTAGCCATAAGACCATACCATAGCCAACAAAGGCGGCGAGGGAACCGCCGGCGACCACATGGCGCAGAGATTTTGTCGCCCACATGTTTCTCGCCACCGCCATAAATGACGGCGGTGTTGTATTAGTCTGCACGGTTTTTTCTGCGGCGCCTCGAGCGGGTTCGATCAAGGTGAATCTGACAATAAGAGCGATGAGCAGCCCCGGCGCGCCGACCACAAAAAACGCGGTACGCCAGCCCAGATGCTGGCTCATCCAGCCGCCGCCAATATAGGCAAATAGCAGACCCAGGTTCACACCCACAGCAAAAATCGCCATTGCCGTTGAGCGTTGCTCAATAGGAAAGTAGTCGGAAATCAACGAATGCGAAGGTGGGTTGGAGCCAGCCTCGCCAATACCGACACCGATTCGAGTCAGCGCAAGCTGAAAAAATGAAGTAGCAAAGCCGCAGGCGATGGTCATCGCGCTCCATATTGTTATCGCAATCGCGATAATGTTGCGTCGATTGCCTCGATCCGCAAGCATGGCGATGGGCATGCCTAGGGTGGCATAAAAAATGGCAAAGGTCAGGCCGACCAAAAACCCCATCTGCGTATCTGATGCGCCTAGATCATTCTTGATCGGTTGTAATAGGATGCCGACAATTTGTCGATCTACGTGGCTCGAGGTGAACACCAGGGTTAGCACAAACAGGGCGTAGTTGCGGTAGCGTTTGGTAATTATGACGGGTGCTTCAACGGGTTGTTGCATGAGCCTCCAGAATCTGGTTTCTAGGTTTTTTTATTGTGCGTGAAATATACCACAGTCACCCTAGGCGCAAAACTAAGGCTGATCTGGTGTATCATGGGCTTAACCTTCGAGGGGAAATAGCGTGTTTACGGTGTCCTTGGTTCAACAAAAAGTATTGTCAGACTCGACGATCGAGCTCAAATTTCAACGCGACGACGGTGAACCTGTGGTGTTTGTTCCGGGTCAGTTTTTTCGCTTTGTGTTCACCGATGTAGATGGTGAGTTCGAACGTAGTTATAGCCTTTGTAATCTGAAGCCTGATACGACTGGGATCTTACTGCTGGTGATTTCGAAGGTAGACGGTGGCCGCGCCACTCGCCTGTTGTTTAATGCCGAGTGCGGATTGAAAGCATCGGTGACCGGGCCATTTGGGCGGCTGGTACTCCCTGAAAAATTGCCCAAGAGATTGTTTTTGGTGGCGACCAGCGTTGGCATTGCGCCTTATCTGCCAATGTTGGGGGCGCTTTCGGGTCCCTTGTGCCGAGATGAAATTGAGGTTTTCCTGTTGCTGGGAGTGAGGGACCCCAGTGAATTCATCTATGCGACGGAACTCGTTGATTTTCAGCATCGCTACCCGCGCTTTCATTTACGCGTTTGCTACTCGCGCCGCTTGCCAGATTCGCCGCGATCCTTCGAAGGCTCGGGTTATGTTCAGGATTATTTGCCCGCAGTGATGACGAACCAGGATCTCGTGATGTTATGCGGTAATCCCATGATGGTCGATGCTTGCTTTGACAAGCTCAAGCAGGCAGGGCTGTCCAGTCGCCAGGTCATTCGGGAAAAGTACGTCTTCGCAAAGCAAACGACGGTTAAACCCCCAAGCGCCTTGAGTGCCGAACAAAAGCGTTTGATCGAAGAGAAGATGCAAAAATACCGAAGTTGATTACTGGGCGCGACATGCCCAATGCCACGGTTCGTAGTTGATGCCAGTGGTGTTGTTACGTGGATATGACATTGAGAACTCAAAACGGTGAGCATGCGTGTTTAGCCAGTCAAAAGCGGCGGTCTGATCAAAGGCTTCAGATAAGGGTTCTGGCCCAGGCGTAGATAAATCCAGGGCTCGCCCAGTGTGGTGTTCACTGAAACCGGGGATCGCACTGATCTTAAAAATATCATCTAACTGCTGGCCGGCCGCGACCTTCTTGCGGATCAAGCCACACTGATATTCAACGGAGCGAAACGCCGAGACGAGCTGTAACTCAATCTCGTCCTGGTGGGCGGCCAGTCGCATAGCTTGCCAGCACTTCAGGGTGAAGGGTGTCATCCACTGTTCCCGGTCGAAGACGTCGCGTCCGGCGGAAGCTAAATCTAGAGCTTCGAGTTGCAGTGGCAATTGACAGTTTAGGCGAAGGTTAACGTCGCCGCCGAGCTCCCTCAGGAAATTGTCAATGATGTTCGTGTAGTCTTGGATAATCATTTAGTGACCCGCGCCCCCCCCGGCTTTGAGATAAAGTGTTGAGATAAAGTGTTGAGATAAAGTGTTGAAACAAAGTGTTGAAATGCATG